>Ga0209316_100036_pt1 | contig 51836 bp, 50 predicted proteins | sample 3C3metaG_FD_184150 | JGI IMG/M metagenome (GOLD analysis project Ga0209316, IMG submission 184150) | Freshwater bacterial and archeal communities from Indian Creek, Illinois, USA - 3C3 metaG (SPAdes) (version 3) | ecosystem: Environmental > Aquatic > Freshwater > Unclassified | place: USA: Indian... | reverse complement strand
ACAAGACATATACCCGCTGTAACACGAGAAGAACGGTTTAGAGATGTTGAGGTTATTACGTGGACTGAAGTTATGAGATCAAGTGAATTTGCTTCTTTGGTTTCATCTGGCAGACTACCGTCAACATTTGTCAGCGCTACTGCTATTCTTCCTGTGATAAATCATGGCTTTACGAGAATAACGCACTCTTCTTCACGGACAGTATGGCGCACAAGAACAGTTATTGTTACTCCAGCTAAAACTGAAACAGTTCGGATACCTCCTGTGACTGAATGGCGTAATGTCCAAACACGTCCTGCTCAACCGGCTGTATTTGGTTGGAGAGATGTTGCTGTAACTGCCGGACGCAACGAGACATTTACGCACGTTATTAGTCCTGCGAGGACAGAAACAATAACAATCCCTGCGGTTACAGAACAGCGTACAAGATGGATAGCACCGGTAATGGGTACAAGATGGGGCGAAGTTACTCCCGCGGTGATTGAGCAGGGGCATTTTGTAACAGATACCATTACTCCTACAAGAACAGAACATAACTGGATTGTGACTCAGGCTGCGCGTCCTGCTGTGCCGGCTGTGTATGCTTGGAGAGATGTTGTTCTAACGCCAAGCCGAACAGACAATTATTCTGTAGTTGTTGCCCCTGCCACTGTAGCTATTGATCACATTCCCGCAGTTACACGTGTTGACCGTGTGCAGGTTGAAGCGTTCAGACCGGCGAGATATGAGGACAGAACTGAATTTGTCAGAGATGGACGTTATGAGGCTATTACAGGAAATGTTGTTTTAGAGCGTGACAGAGAATATGTGTTCACAAGTCTTAGGAGGCCGCCTGACAGAAGTCACGACATGAGTGTTAATGTTAAACATAATATTAATGTACCTGTCACAAACATAAGCGCCGTCCATGTTGTAGACCGTTTCCGAAACTTAGGGCAAATACACGTTGTTCCCGTTTCTTTTTCTACACGTCCGGACGGTTCGATTGACTTGCACTTCAATTACACTAGGCCAGGTACGGCCGATTCTACGCTTTATGTAAGATTGCATTTAGCTGGTGGTGGAGTTGTTGAGATAGAAGCAGATATTCCCATCAATGGTTTGTCATTTACGGAACGCACAAACGCTCCACCGCTACGATTCGAGGCGGCTATTGAGAAACGAGGGAGATTAGATTTTTAGATGAAAGGGTTTTAATATTTGATATTAACTCTTGCCACGGTTGTAATTTTATTATTTGCTGCAATAGAGGATATACGCAAGATGGAAGTAAAAAATGTATATCCTCTTTTGCTTCTTTTTTTGTCTATTATCAGGGTGATTATTGAAAGACCGGATTATTCTTTTTTGATATTGAATACGATGTTGGTGTTCGCCGTCCTTTATGCTTTCTGGCATATCAAAGGTTTAGGCGGCGCTGACGTTAAGATATTAACTACCTTAGCTATTGGTGAGGGTATTGGCATTTGGGTAATCATACTTTTTTCCTGTGTGGTTTTCATCCTCTATGTGCTTGTGTTAAGAAAACCGCGCCAAGCGCTACCGTTTGTTCCTGCAATTTTTATAGGCGTAGTGTTAAATCTATTTTTCGGAGGTTTGCTTGGATAAATACTGCATTGTTTTCAACCTTTTTCAGGGCTACACAACCATTAATACCGTTAGAAACTACTGTTCATGTGATCACAATTGCTATATTTGTAATTGTGGCGCTAGTAAAAACGGAAGCATCTCATCGTTAGACGTTTGGACAGCTAAGTTTTTTGACGAATACATTGTATGGCATCATAGCGGTACGGCTAAATTGTGCTCATGGATTGCTCTTGAGATGGATATGTGCGTTCAAGACAGAAAATCGCTTGTTCAAGCTGCGTTACTCCATGATATAGGTAAATTATTTATACCGCATATTATTTTGACAAAAATGGGGATTTTAAGCGATGAAGAAATGGCAGTTATGAAAACTCATTCATCTGCCGGCGCAGATTTTTTGTCAAACATTGGAGTTCCCGATGATATTGTTATGGCTACAAGGCATCATCATGAAAGGTTTGACGGAACAGGATATCCCGATGGACTTAGTAGGTATGATATTCCGCTTAATTCCAGAATTATTTCCGTTGCCGATACGCTTGATGCCATGCTTAGCGGCAGACACTATCATATATCGAAATACAGTCATTTTGAGATTGTAAAAGTTTTAGAGAATGGTGCAGAAACGCAATATGACTCGCAGATAACGGATATTGCGGTTAAATATATCTTATAGAAGGAGAGAATGTATGTTTAAGATTGGACTTGACTTAGGCTATGGGTATGTTAAGGGGGTAAATGAATTCGGAAATGAGGTGTCTTTTCCTTCACTTGTTAGCGAGGGTTACGAAAGACAATTATCAGGGCTATTTGGCGGTGGGATGGGGAGCATGAAGGATAATCTTCATCTTGTTGTGTCTGATGGCTTATCTCATGAAATATTTGTTGGCGAGTTGGCGCGGCGTGAGGGTAGAAATGTTTCGTTTACGTTTGATGAAGATAAGATATCCCATTCGGCTACAAAGGGTTTGCTGGCCGCTGCGGGTTTTTTATTGTTCCCCGACACACAATGTCCGGTTCATTTGGCTACCGGGTTGCCGCTTGAACAATATATGCATAAAAAGGATGAATTTAAACAAATGCTTAGCAAGTTTAATGTTCCTGTCCGGCATAAAGACAGTCACGACAATAAGCGGATAAATTTTGCGAAAGTCACCATATTCCCCCAGGCTGCGGGAGCTGTTTATCATGCCATATGGGACGAAAGGAACAAATATTTAGTCAAGGGTAGTTATTTAGGATTAGTGGATATTGGATTCAAAACAACCGATTTTATAACATTTTTAGTTGAGGACAAACTTGTTTTGCGGGAAGATTTGTCGGGAACTATAAACACTGGTATATCGATGGTACAAACATCAGCAGATAAGCTATTCACAACTAAAACTGGAAGCAAACTCGACATACCGGAACTGATGCGATTAGTTGACTGTGGGAGGTTAATATTTAAAGGGAAGGAGATGAATTATTCAAAGGAAATAGAGGATGTAAAACATGGATTAGCTAAAAACATCAAAGACCGGCTAAAGGGAGTATGGGGTAACAAGATTAACTTTTTCAGCAATGTTTTTCTAGCCGGGGGTGGGGCAATAATACTTGAACATATTCTTTGTGACTTGCATCCTGACACCATAACTATTAAGAATCCGCAATTCGCTAATGCTAAAGGATTTCTTAAAGTCGCTGAGATAGAAGGACGCAAGGCGACGACCGGTTGAACACATATTTCCCGCTTGTATGTATGATTAGCGAGTTGTTATTCTAGAAAATGTTCAACATTTTCTGCCAACATTGTTTTTCCGCTCCGTTGCTGTTTAATTAAGGCTTTTTTCTGTATCTTGTTGAACATTCTTAACTATACTTTATTTATATGTTGAACATTTTAGTTTTTTTGTTCATGTTTTTGTTGATATATCATACATATTTTATATTAGCAGACAAAAAGGAGGGGAGTATTATAAAACATTATGGTTTTAGAATTGGAAAAGGAGACGAGAACATAGATACCCTGCTCAACTCTATGACTCCTCGTAGAAGAAGTCAATATATGAAGGACGCTATTATGTTTTACGTTAGCATTGGAAGTGAGTTAAAGGAATTAAATAGTCATATCAAACAAATACTTATTAGCAATTTAGAGATTAAGAATACGAAAGATACGGATATTAAAAAAGAAACTGATAACGAAATTAGTGAGGATATTTTGCTTTCCAGTATGGAGGATTTGCTTGGTTTGTAAAGGAGGAAGAAGGATTTTATGAAGCATATCAGCATAGGAGAAGCCGTTGATGTTTTTATGAAGAACAGAATAGAAATTCTCAAAGCAGCGCGTAGCCAAGATGCAGGAATGGGATATCGTATATTGGCCAAGGTTGATAATGAAGGCAATTGGTGTGGCGCAGGGGTTGTTACTTCCGACACAGGAAGTTTGCTTGCTCATCAAAAGACAGGTTTTGCACTTTATGTGGACTGCGATAAGTTTAAATTCCGAACCAGCATAACCGAAGAAATATTAGATTGGGAAGTACAAATAACCAAAAAGGAAAAAGAATCATACAGAGTGAGCGAAAAACAAGATAACGAGTATGAAGCAAATCAGGACACGGATCGAGATTTTTTCGATGATGATTTTTTAGGCAGAGGCAGATAATTTTGAAAGAGAAGGTTATGAGTTATGTATTTTTTGACTATTGAGGAATTTGAGCAATCTAAGATGGGAAATTTGCTTGCCAGAATTCTTAAGATTGAGGACAAAACAACAAAAGAAGTTATTTTAACAGCGATAGAACATAAAGGAATTGATAATTTTTTGCAGTATCCTCGGTTATTCGGATTATCAACCGAAATTTGTGAAGGAATAGAGCATTTTAAAACTTTTATAGATGCATATTATAAAAGTGAGGGGGTTGAGAAAAATGGTATTGGATCATAAAGAGACATTTCTAAAAAGCTTTTCTGCCTTAACTGGTATTGGATACGAAAAAATAAAGGAATATTCCCAAGACAACAATCCCTTGAATTTTCTCAACCATCCTTATTCAAGCACACTTACAAGAGAGGTGGTTGATAAGATAACGTGTATTAAGGAGTTTTGTGCGTCATATGAGATGTTAAAACTTGCAGAAGCGGGCAAGAAGATACATTTCAATTCTACTGAATCGGCTGGGGAATATTTTAAGACGCTTTTAAGCAATTTGAAAGACAAAGAAAAGGTATTAGTGTCATTCCTAGACAGTAGTAATGCGCTTATTGAGACGGTAGTGGTTTCCGAGGGCACGGTTAATGAGTCATCAGTATACCCGCGCGAGATTGCAAAACAAGCTCTTTTTTATGATTGCGTGTCAATTATAGTAGCTCATAACCATCCTGGAGAGCGTTGCCAAGCGTCTCAACAAGACATAACATTGACACAAAAACTGGTTGATGTGCTTGTGCCTTTAAATATTAGGGTTTTAGACCACATAATAGTTGCGGGGGAGAAATATATGTCTTTACTGGATCACGGCAGAATGCCTACCTGCTCTCAGTCTGTTACGAGGTGATTGTTGATGAAAAGAGTTATTGACTTTAAAGATATTGATTATATCAGAACAGAATTATTTTATATCAGAGCAATGTCTGATGACGATAAAGTCAGAGATCGCCTTCATGGATTGCTTGAGTTTGTTGAAGAAGCAGTAGTGGACAGTTCCAGGGATATACGCAACGAAATGAAACGTGATGTTTATAAGAAAATCAAGGATGCTAATAATAAATACGAAGCTGATAAATGGTATGAAGTCTATAAAAAAATCGATCAACATTATCGAACAGAAGTTACCGAACGTGTCAACGTTCGATCGCATTACGGCAGATAAAAGGAGGCCGTACATAGTAAAAGGAGGCTTTAGTTGTGGAGATTTTTTTTGACATGAGGGAAGAAAATATTCATGGGATTACTGTTATTGATGATAATGGCGCGGAACAAGATATAAACATGGAATTATTACGGGCGGCAATAAAGACTACCTATACAAACAGCTTATTCCGTAGCTCTGACTCGCGATATAAAGACTGTGTTATGCTTTATAGAAACGGCACAATTGTTCTTGAAACGAACAATTTTACCTATTTGTCTGAGGATGAGCTCGAAGATAAATGCGTTAAAGTATGTGAATTTTTTCCGCGAGGTTGTTTATGGAATGATATAAAAGATGAATGGGAGAAGTTTTACCGCGAAGATGGGGAACAAATAATAAGAGACTTTAGGGCAAGGGAAATACGCAAAACATTTGAGCAACATATAGGTTATTTCTCTAACGAAAGATAAAATTTATTATGGACGGAGCTACACCGCGCGTTAGGGCGGTATACTTTTTTAAAACTAGAAAGGAAGATATTTTAGTAGTTATACAAGAGGATTTAATAAAACAATCTCAAGACTTTGATAAGATAAATTCATCTTATCGAGGGGAAGTAAGTATCGGCGCTCAAATTAAGTACTAAATAAAGAAGTTTGAAGAAAAAACGGGGAATCTTGTGTATCATGTCATAACAAACAAAGATTGGGACAATTTAGCGCGCCATTGGTATGATTTATTATATGTATCGCCGGACGAAGAAGAATGGGATAAAGAGCTGGTTTGTGCGGGTAGTGATGATAGTTTTTATGTTAAAATTGAAACATTTGGGGCATATGAATCAGAATACAATGCATATAAAAAGGTTGTTGTTGATAACGGCGCATTAATAGGATTTAGCTATTACGAGGAATCAACGGCATTACATTATAACTCAAAATACAAAAGCAAACTCAATGATAGATAACAAATTAAACGGGAGAAAACTAATAACTAAAAAAAGGCAGGATAAGAGGGGAGATTCATCCGCGATTCATGATTGCTGGCAAAGCCAGCAACAGTGCGGAAAATAAGTGATTCTTTCACGACTCTTTTTTAGTTTAATATGACTCTTTTGTGACTCTTTCTTATTTAACACATTTTTCACGACTCTTTTGTGAATCCGTATCTCTTATTTATGCTTATGCCATGCGTTTATATCGTGATTCTTTCACGACTCTTTTTTAGTTAAATATGGAAGGTGGAATATTTATGAACAAATTCAAACAAAACCAAAAGAAACTTCAAGTATACCTTACCCAAGAGATGTATGGTGCTTTAGAAATTATTGCCACCAAACAAAAAGAAACCATGTCAAGTGTAGCAAGGGAATTATTGTCTCAAACTATCGCAGAAGAATCAGTCAAAAAAAATATTAATCCTCTAAGCGATATTATCTACAGAATTGTAAGGGACGTAATACATGCTGAAACTAATAGACTGGCTAAGCTTATAATAAAGACAATGAAGGCCTCAGCGATAAGTATGTATCAAGGAACACAAATAATTGAGGATATGGGACATAACAAGGGGCAAGAGATTTTTGACAATTCGTTAAAAATGGCTATTGCGTACATCAAAACTTCTTATGATCCTAATGATATTCCCTTGCCCGCTCCTTCTTTTGATTCTAGGGCTGAAGCTGAAACTGAGACATATGTACTGACTGACGATGATTTGTTTGAAATGTAATTTTTCAAAAAGAGGTGATCCAATTTGGCAGAAACAATAAAACCCGTATCTCAATCTTTTAGTAATTACAGTGCTCCTTTTGTAATGAAAATGCGGTTTTATCTGCCGGAGGGCGCAAACGGAAGCAAAAACTCCGCTCACGCGAAGTATATTTGCGATAAAGCAGTACAAGATAAAGAGTCGCAGATTCACGCTCAATATATAGGCGAGCGAAAGGGAAGCAGGGGTTTATTTGGCCGGGATAGTGTCGAAGGGTTAAAGGATACTCAGCAACAATTAAAAACACATAATGGCGTGGTCTGGCGCTTTATATTGAGTTTGCGTGAAGATGATGCTAAACGAATGGGGCATAATACTAAAGAGGATTGGGAAAGGGTTATAAGACTAAGTATTCCTAATGTATCAAACGCTATGGGAATTAACCTGACTAATCTGAAATGGGTTGCTGCTTTTCATGATGCTAAAGGACATCCTCATGTTCATTTAATGGTATGGGAAAACGAACCAAAGATTTTACGTGGAGCATTGGACGATAATGAGCGTAAAAATGTGCGCCGCGCTTTTATGAACGAATTTTACGGAGCAGAGCGCAGACAAATAATGCTTGAGCGTACCTTATATAGAGATGCGATGCGAGAATCTGCAATTCTCGCGGTGGGGTTACGACCAAGACAAATTACAGCAAGCATAGATAATGAAAAGCCGTTCATTTCTCAGCCTATTTTATCAAAAGAAAATGCGCTGGATCTTAATACGATGCTTACAGAATTAAGAAATCTAATGCCAGGCATGGGAAGAATATCACTAGCTTTAATGCCTCAAGAAACAAGAGAGGCGGCAAGAAATGTTTCGAATTGGCTGATGGAACAAGATGGATTTTGTGAAATACGCGAGCAATATCTTGAGCGGGTTCGAGAACTTACAAAACATCACACGCTTAACGAAGATGCTATAGGAAACGCAGAACAACGGGCGCTTAACGATTTGCGTGACAGGGTGGCGCAGGTTGTTTTACGCGGAGCGGTTGCTGAAACACAAGGCAAATCTGAGCGTACAGATATTCTTGAAGTATTAACCGTGTCTCATGCGGCATGGGCTATGGCTTCTGCTATGACTTCTATTAAACAACACAAAGAAGGGATGGACGCAGACGATAATAAACTGGCTAAAACATTAGGGGATAAATACGAGAAATGGAAGAACAAAGAAAAGCTTACCATGGAGCGATAGGAGGGGAATATGTTAGTGGATAAAGAGCAATCGGCATCAGATATACCTAGCAAGGAACAACTGGCAACGAGTGTGCCGGACAAAAAACAAGCAGCTATGGATACAAGCAGAACCGCTCTAGCAACTCAAATTATGGATAATTTTGAAACACTTAATAAAGAGATTGCGCTCATAAAAAAAAAGATCGACTTAATTAAGTTGAATACCAACGAGATGGCAAATATAAAGAGGGATATTGAGATAATCACAAAACAAAGCAGCACTTCTTCTAATGAGAAGGAAATTTCTAATCTTATTATTGACATTGAAAACGACTTAAAGATACTAATTACGAATAGCGAAAAAGCGGATTCGATGCCTAATATTATTGAGGAATTAAAAGGCTTACTAAACACAGTAACTACGCGGTTTGAGAATTTCAGTAATATATTACAGGAATTATCTGTGAAGCAAAATGCATTTGCCTTGCGCGTTGAGAGAGTCACTGATTTCATTGGTGTTCCCGGTATCCGTTCAACGCGTGTCAATAAGATATTGAAACATTCTAAGTCTTTTATTACTGTAGTTTCCTGGATGCTAATAGGTGTTGGTCTACTGCGATTAGCAGAACTTATATGGGAATTATGGAAAAATCAAATCTGAAAGGGGGATTTTTATGAATCAAGTAACTATTATGGGGCGTTTCGTGGCATGCCCTACAATTTCCGCTACTAAAACGGGAAAACAGTTTTGTAAATTTACTTTGGCAGTTAAAAGGCCGCATAACAGCGAGGTTGTTGATTATATTGATATGTTGGCATGGGAAAACACAGGTATATTTATTGCAAATCATTTCAAGAAAGGACAAAAAGTTGCCATCTGTGGTTATCTTATTGTTTGTCCATGGACTGACCAAGACGGCAAAAAACGTAAATCATACGAAGTAATTGTTCAAGATGTTTATTTTGCCGGCAGTGTAGTCAAGGTTTCTGATGGAGACGCGCCAGTTAGTGACAATAAAGATAGCGAAATAGCGGCAGATGAACCGGAAGAACCTTATCAATGCACAGATGATGATTTATTTGATTATTTTTAATGTTTTAAGAGAGGATGATTAACGTAAAAGCACGTATTTTTACCATTATTATCTTGATGGCAATAAACTTCTTTGTTGTGCCTGTTGGATTAAATTTTGTTTATCTCATTGCTAAGTCCGGACTTACGGTAGCAACTGAAACAGTGCGAGGTACTGTTCTTCAAAATCCATTCTGGGGAATAAGCTTGTTGTTTGAACAACATATACGCGAACCATGGTTTTGGATGCAAATACCGATGGGAACTATTTCTTTTCTCATAATCTTAGGTATGTTTTTCAAAAAGGGAAAGTTGGGCTATAAGGAAAAATCGCCCTATGAGATAGCGAGCGCCGGACGAGGGGAACATGGCACGGCAAGATGGAGAACACATAAGGAGTTAAAAAAAACTTTAGGAGGGCTTGAATCCCATAAGGGTGGTTTTGTTTGTGGAGTTAAAGAAGGACATAATTTTGATGCGTACATCGACACTTCTGATACCCACTGTTTGGTAATTGGAGCTACACGCAGCGGTAAATCCAGAAGGATTTTTATTCCGACAATTTGGAACATGGCTAGAAAAGATGAAAATATGGTCATAACTGATCCAAAGGGCGAACTGTATGCCAGGTGTTCCGGTTATCTTATGGGTATGGGGTATGAGGTTGTGCGAATAGATTTGCGCAATCCGTATTGCGGTTTACGGTGGAATCCCTTAGAGCCTATAAAACAGGCTTTTCAAAATGACGACATAGATAATGCGAGTCAAATAGCTTGGGATTTAGCTCATCTTATAACACATCAACATCCACATCATGGCGATCCGATATGGCCGCAAGCGCAGGAATCATTGACGGCGGCATTATTATTAGCTACGGCATCACCGATGTTGCCTACATCATACACGGTCGTAAAAACCGGTAAAAAATTTACACCTTCAATTTTACCGGCTAATGAGAAAGCGCATATGGCATCCGCGTATAAGCTTTTATCAGTATATGGTAAAGAAGATGGCGCAGAGCTTGACACTTTTTTGCGTAATTTTCCGGATAATCATCCTGCTTATGCCGCTTATGGAGTTGCGGGATTATCGTCCGAAAGGCTTAGGGGATCAATATTTACCGGAACGGCGGCGCAGATGCGATTGTGGGCTGAGCCAGCGGTTGCATGGTTGAATTCTAAGCATGAAACCGATCCTGGTATTGTCGGCAAGAAAAAAGCGGCAGTATTTCTGATTATTCCTGATGAACGTGCAGCACGTAATGTTCTTGCTTCTATGTATATCGCGCAATGCTATCAAGAATTAGCCGATATTGCTCTTAAAAACATGGGTAGTTTAAAAAGACGCGTTAATTTCCTTTTAGATGAATTCGGAAATATCCCGGCAATACCTGATTTTGATAAAAAGCTTACCGTAGCCGGTGGGCGCAATATTAGATTTATGCTGGCTATTCAGAGTTTGGCGCAAATAAAGGCAATATATGATAAACAAGAGGAAACAATAGCGGGCAATTGCGCAACCTGGATTTATTTATCCACTGCTGATGTTGAAACAGCTAAAGTGTTGTCTACAAAGACAGGACAACATACGGTAAAAACAGAGAGTTGGTCAACGCAAACCAGTTCGATTAATAACAGCGGTGGAGGAAGTATAAGCGAAGGTGTTACTGGCAGAGCGCTACTTATGCCGGATGAAGTAATGCGATGGGAAAAGGGAAATTCATTGTTTTTACAGACCGGTCATAATCCGGCGCGATTGCCGTTGATTGATTTTACCGAATGGCCGATTCATGAAAAATTTGAAATGACTGATTCTGCAGAAAGGGGAGATGTAGATCTTAAAACGATCGATACTTGGGAATTGCCTTCGTTAACACCTACATCACAACGAGGGGGAGTGCTTAAGACTCAGCAATATAGTTAAATCTTGTGAGGCGAAAAATCAAAATCTGGGTAATACAATGAGAATAAACGAATATATAAAACTTTTCCAGAAAATTTAAAGATAGAGAGGTATTTTTTATTATGACGACACCTGATTTTATTAGTGACGTTCTAAGGTTACTGCAAGCTGTATTGAATTGGTTATTAGTCCTTATACCTGCCGCCGCAGGTGCGGCTATTGGATATCACGCTCTAATGAAACAAATGGAAGAAGGCGACCAGGGACAAGCTGCACAACACAACAGAGCTATTAAAAACATACTTGTTGCAGGTGCTATTGGTGTAAGCGCTGCCGGTATTGTTACAGTTATACTTGGTTTTTTCACAGGTCAACCGGCTTAAGCTTTTTATAAAGTAAGCCATAATATGAAGCTGGAAATCAGATTAAGAATATTTGTTTTCCGGCTTCTATTTTTATGGGGCTGTTAATCAATAAAAGGTGGTGATATATTTGGGTTTTTTTATCGATCTTCTATTGGGCGGCATTTCAGCGTTTTTAAGCAGGATATTGATTGATATTGTGGCTTTTTCGGGTGAGGTTATGGCGAACGAACACATGATGGCGGTCAATATTTTAGACTCTGCTTTTGTTATTAATCTCACACATAGTATACAAATCGTTGCTGGATTATTGTTGAGTATAAAACTAGCTGTTGAGGTTACGCGTCAATATATCCTATTTGCATCTGGGGACGGCGATGTAAGCCCGATAAAAGCAATTCGCCGGACAATATACGCAGGAGCTATGATCGCGGGCGGGCCTTGGATTGCGAGGGAAGTATTTACTTGGGGAGCACAATTATCAATAATGATCGCGCAAACACCTATTGCAGCTCATATAAATCCGTTTGAAAACATAATCAATGCCTTATTAGTTAGAAGCGTTGTCAATTTTGCTGTCGTATTAGTTGTGCTTTTTGCATTAATATTTTACTACATCATACTGGCACAAACCGTAATTCGCGCCGTGGAATTGGCGTTTATATCAGTGTCAGCACCGGTAATGGCTGTTGGTCTGACTGATCAAAATGAAGGTGTTTGGGCTGTGTGGTGGCGTGAAATGATTGTGCTGGCAATGTCTCAAGCTGTACAGATGTTTTTCTTGACGGGTTTCTTCTCGTCTTTAGTAACGATAGCGCATCTTGAGGCGGAGCTACATTTGTCCAGTCTTATTCTTCCGATAGCATGGCTGTATGTTGCCTTTAAATCTCCCGCAATGCTGAAACAGTATGCTCACCATACAGGGGTAGGACAAATGGCGTCAGGTGCTTTTAGAAGTTATATTACCCCAATGATACGTAGGGTTGTCACAAGGGGAACATAGAAAGGGGAATTTTTATGAATGAAAAAACAGAAATATTATTACAAAAATTGGAACAAGGTGTTAAAGATGTTTTTACAAGCGAAAGCTTTATTAATTATCTGAAATTTTCTGCTAAATTTCACAATTATTCTTACAATAACATAATTCTTATACTAAAACAAAAACCAGAAGCGTCAATGATCGCTGGTTTTAAAAAATGGAACGAGACGGGGAGGGTTGTTAAGAAAGGAGAGAAAGGAATAGCTATACTTGCTCCGAATTTTAAGAAAACATACGAACCAAAACTTGACGGAAACAAACAACCTGTCAAAGACAGCAACGGTAAGCCGGTATTAGTTGATAAAGGGAAAGAAGTTATTGGATTTTTCCCGACTTATGTGTTTGATGTAAGTCAAACTGATGGAGATCCTTTGCCGGAGATATCCAGCCATTTTGGCGGGGAAATGCAAGATTTTAACTTAATGTGGGATGCATTTTGTAAATGCAGTCCCTATCCAGCAGATATCGTAGAAAGTTTTGGAATAAAGGGCGCTAAAGGGGTTTGTAGCCATAACAAAAAATGTATTCATATAATAAAGGGATTAAGTCATGAAGAATCTATCGCTACGCTCATTCATGAAATCGCTCATGCGCGGACATATAATCCTGATCCGAAACAAAATGGGGATAAATCTACGCGAGAAGTTGAGGCTGAGGGCTGCGCTTATATTGTAAGCTCATATTTTGGCATAGATCTGGGAGCAACATCTTTTGAATATATTGCTTCCTGGTGTGAAAACAAGGAGATTAGCGAGTTGAAGCAAACGCTGAGCAGTATAAACAAAGAAGCTAACAGCATTATTAACTATGTAACGAGCTATTTAAACGAAAGAAATGTTGAAGAAATTCATGTTTATGCAAGATAAGAAAGGGGATTTCAAATTATGTTTACTTATGAGGAAATGGAAATTCTTGAGGAAATGAATTTATTGTTGATACCGGTTGAGGAGTGTGTCAAAAGGCTTAAGGATAATTTTAACAACGTAGAAGATGCTTTTACAAAAGAATTTTTAAGAGAGATGATATTGAAAATTGAAGAATTAATGGATCAAGTTATTCCGATTTGTTAGATAAAACATTATAGGGATACGGAAGCGGAGGATTTTAGATGTTGAAATATGTGTGCTCCCCCTACGGGGGTTAACAGGCGAACTAAGAAAATGCTGTGAAATATTGATTGTTAGAAAGGATGTGCAGGCTTTTGTATTTTGTACCAAAGAATGTAAACGCAAGATTTGAAATACTTCCTGGATTCGGACTAAAAGAACTGCTTCTTTGCGGAACGGCGTTGGCTATCGGAGGGGGATTAGCACTGCTGCTTGGTATCTTTGAACTTTCATCTCCCCTGAGATTAGCGTTTGTCATTATCCCACCGGGGATCATGTTTTTTATTACTCAACCTGGAATCGGAGGCGAGTGTTTATTTGACTTATTAGGATATTATCGGTCATGGTCTTTTCAAAAGAAGTTGTATTTAAACTATTACGAGGGGGGTGTTGAAAATTTTTAACAAAATTTTGAACAAGTCAAAAAAGCCTAAAAATACAGATAAAGAACAACAGGCGCAAAAGAATAGCATAAAAGAATGGTTGCCCCTTATAGACATACGAGGATATACCGCTAAGTCGCGCAACGGTTCATATCTAGCGTTTTTACGCGTTTCTCCGATTAACCTATCATTAAAGAGCGATAACGAAAAACACAGAATTGTTTCTTCTTTTCATGAAGTCGTAAACGGACTTAGAGATCCTATGCAGATTTTTTCAATAGGCAGACCGATAGATCTTGATATTTATCTAAAGAATATCGGAGCTAGAATAGATGACGAGCCAAACCTGATAAAAAAACGACTACTCAAAGAATATGTCCGTTATGCATCGGGGCTAGTATCGGAAGGAGAAGCTCATGAACAGCGCTTTTATATTATTATTTCCAAGCCTGACGAAAGCGCGGCAATACACAGCGCAAACGAGATGATTAATAATCTGAGCGGGGCAGGACTTGTTTCCTCCTTGTGTGACGGACAAGAAATTATGGATTTATTGTTCTGTTTTTTCAATCCTGACAAGTTAGCGATTGAAAGGGCTGCGACACCAGGCCCACTATTAACACCAACATATTTTAATAAATAGAAATAGGAGAGAAAAATGAATATGACTTTAGCAATTTATCAACTACAAACAGGTAGCCATGCCCGTGAACTTAGAGGCTTAAGATTTAAAGAACTTTCTGCTAAGGAAGTAAAGCCAAATTATTATGACTATGATCTGGTTTACTCTAATAATTACCCTAATAGAGAGGTTTCTCTTGATAAGATATTCGAAACATTCAACGACAATAGGCCTGTAGGATTCACAGGACAATCACTTTCGGTAAGCGATATTATTGTTATCGAAAAGCCTGATAAGGCATCTGCTTTTTATATAGATAATATAGGTTTTGTTGAATTGCCTGATTTTGCCGTAGATCACATGTTTCAAGTATCCAAATTCCGCGAAGAAATTGTGTATTCTCTTAATGTGATTGACGTTTTTGATGTTATTCAAGACTTGGACATGATTGAGAAATTAACTCAGGATGAAATTAGAGAGATAGTCAATGAAGCTAAGTCAGAGATGTCGCTTGAGTGGTTTCAAGCTATACAAGGAGTCATTGAAAATTATGTTGAGCGCAGGGATAGTAAAGAAAGTGAGAGGTGAAAAAGATGGACCAATTATTTGTAGATCAACCAGCCGAATGGCGTAACAGTTTAAGGCTTATGAGAAAATTACGACAAGAAATTGATCAGGGGCTAGAGAAAAGTTGTGCAGAATTGAGATTGAATGAATTTATTGAAGGATTATTAGACAAATACGCTATAAGTGATGTTTCGTTCGTGATTAAGTCGGTTGTTGCTGGTGCTCTGTGGGATGGACGATATAATAAGTCGTCCAAAGAATGGGCTAAAGATATCGAGCCTTTCCCTCAACCGCCAGGCAGAGCAATGGATGTTCCTCCATTTGTTGAACGATTTTATCTAAACGCTCATCCGTGTTGTGTAAATCAAATGGCTAATCGAATAATCAAGTTGGAAAATAGTATAGCTCAAACAAAAGATGATCGAATGATGGGCAACAGATAGTAACCCAATTTTTATTTAAGGAGGAAGACATTATGTACCGATTTTCTAACGTAGATCTTATAGACACAATGACGCGTCTCACAGAAAGCTTGGTTGCACATTATCAATCTGATCTTAATTATGACATAGAAGCTTTAGAGAAGATACGGGAAGATAAAAAACCTTCTAAAGACGACTTGCATTATATATGGATCGCAAGGGAATGTGGAACTAATCTTTTACACGAAAATAGAATATATCATAGAGGATCATACGAGCAAAGTTGTTACTTGATTCATTTAAATGCAGAGAAATATTTTATTATTGACATAACCGATGTCAAGTCTTTAAGAGGAAATGTTTATGTTTTAGACAATAACGATTATTATGGCGATCTTTCTAAAGAAGATTATTGTGCTGACTTGATTGATGTAGAATTTGTCTCAGGGCATAAACAGATTTATCCACTTGAAAAATACGAAGGTTATCGTTCGCGATTAATGTATTCTCATGGCGCAATAGCAAAAACAAGTGTTGTTTTTTCTAAAGAGATACAGGCCCTACTAGATGAACATCTTCATATTTTGCGCAAACAACGCGAAGAAGATACGAGGGAAGGGAATTTAGATAAATTTATTAGAACAATGGAGAGAGATAAAGCAAGGAAGGGCGACAGATAGTCGCCCGATTTTTGTTTAAGGGGGAAACAAATATGCGTACAACATGGAATTGTTTTGCCGATGCCGTTAAGTTTACCGGAAAAGATGAAATTGGACATGTTCCTGATTTTGAGGACGAAGTTATAAATATCTGGTTGGTTAATGATCACATTGAAGCTTATTCAACTGACGAAAACCTTATTTTGAAAATTGTTAATAAAAGAGAAGATGGTCGTATCAGCGACTGGGTTGAGGGAGCTGGCGATCTCTTGAAAAGAAATGCAGAACGTTAAAGGAGTGATATTATAATGGCTTTAAAAAACAGCTTACCGGACATGTTGGACATAACATTGCCATTTACTCTTAATTTTGCCCCTAAGCATGTAGACATGGGGGATCAGGTTTTTCGAACTATGGCTATAGGCGCTTACCCTCCTAAGGTGAGTGCGGCTTTTTTATCACGTCTTGCCTCTGTGTCTGGTGTAACAGTATCTATGCACATTGAACCTACAGATGCAACAACGCTTATTAGAAACATTAATCGCGCCGTTGGAGAATACGGCGGTAGACTGGAGCTTGGTGGTAACGCGCTTACCACACAGAGACTCGAGCAATCTTTAAAAGATGCTCAAGACTTATTGCGCAAACTTGATCAGGAACAACAGCAGGTGTTTTTCGTAACAGTTTTAATAATAATTGCCGCTCGTGATGTGACGGAATTGAACAAACGCGTCAGAGCGCTTGAGGGTATGCTTGCCGCATCCGGCATCCGGGCGCGTTCGCTGATGTTTCGCCAAGAAGCCGGTCTAAAGGGGATTGGCCCCTGGATGCATATAGATAAGGACATACATGAATCATTTGCCCGAAATATGCCCGCCGAAACAGTTGCCGCCACTTATCCGTTCAATGTTGCCGGTCTTAACGATGGTAGTGGAATTATTTTAGGGAGAGACAAAAACAACGGACTTGTCATGTTAGATATATGGAAACGTGAGGGGGATAGAACAAATTCTAATCTCACTATCTTAGCTAAGCCAGGAGCAGGAAAGTCATTTGCCGCTAAAATGCTTATGATGCGTGAATTCCTGATGGGTAGCCGTATTATAGTTATTGATCCTGAGCGAGAATATAAAGATATGTGTACGATGCTTGGTGGCGAATGGTTGTGTTGTGGGAGAAACGGCAGAATTAATCCATTAAGGATACGCAGTATACCCGGCGAAGACGATACAGTTGCGGAAACGACATCGGTTTCCCTGCATTTACGGACATTACGAACATTCTTCGGGTTATATCTGCATGATCTTAGCGACTTAGAGAAGGCTCTACTTGAAGATGCTTTAATTGAAGTTTATGCGACTTACGCCAATGGAAACAAAAACGACTCTTATCCAACTATCAAACACTTGCACACTCATATTGCAGAAAAAGCGGAAAGCGAAAACAGTACATCTGATTATGCGCGGCTGGCGGTATTATTGAGACGTGCTGCTGATGGCGCAGACTCGGAGCTTTGGTCTATTGACGAACCGGAAGGGAAGGGATCTGATTTTACCATTCTTGACATCTACGATTTGAAGGATGCGGAAGAATCTGTTCGCAGGGCCCAGTATTTCAACATTCTCTCGTATGCGTGGAATATGGTTGAGCGCGACAGGACACAAAAGACCATTCTTGTAGTTGATGAAGCATGGATATTGGTCGATCCTCATACTCCCCAAGCGCTGGCTTTTTTACGTGATACGAGTAAGAGAATCAGAAAATATATGGGTAGTCTTGTTGTCATAAGCCAAAACGCCATTGACTTCCTCGCACCGGAAATTCAACGTCACGGGCAAGCAATACTAGACAATCCATCTTATAAACTTTTGTTGGCACAAGGAGAGAAAGATCGCCAGATACTAAGTAACCTAATGAGACTCTCTGAACCTGAGGAAGAATTTCTGATGACGGCCAACAGAGGGGAAGGATTGCTTGTCGCTGGATCGCAACGTATCAGGGTTAAAATAGAAGCCGCGCCTTATGAGATGCAATATTTAACAGGAGGCGGGCATTAGTCCTGCCTTTCTTTATCTCGTGTGACAAAGCGTATATTACAAAGTTTCTCATCAAGTTGTAAACGGCAAAAATAATACTGCATCAGAACTGTTGTTCATGAATTTTTATAAGATGTGTAGGAGGTGCTATGAGGCGTATTCGGAAATCTAAACCTTTTGTGTCCAGCGTTGCTCGATTTTTACAAAGGGTATCGTTTTTGATTGCCATATTGGTTTTTTCGTTAACGCTTAACATTATAATCGCCGGAATATCCTTCTTTGTTATGATCGGTCTGGCATTGATAGTAAAACTTATTTTCCGTCATATAAGATATAAAAAATACATCAATAGCGGTCTTGATGTTGTGGATAAAATGTCTGGCACGGAATTTGAAGAATTTTTGCTTGTTCATTTTAAGCAGATGGGATACCGGAGTCGTTTGACTCCGGTTACTGCTGATTATGGGGCTGATTTGGTTCTTGAGAAAGATAATGTTAAAACAGTTGTCCAAGCTAAACGATGGGGACAGAAGGTTGGCGTTGAGGCTGTGCAACAGATATTGGGAGCAATGGGATACTACAAAGCAAGCAAGGCTATTGTGATAACAAATAACTACTGCTCGGAAAATGCTCATATTCTTGCGACTTCTAATAACATTGAGATTTGGAATCGGGATGTCTTGCAGGAATTTATGAACAAAACCAATGGCAAATCAAGCGCTGTTTATGTTAAGGGACAAAATACTTCTTCTCTTGATATATGTCCTGAATGTTCCGGAAAGCTTATTGTGAAACGCGGGAAGCATGGTGAGTTTTTAGGGTGTTCATCATATCCTGGTTGCTCTTACACGCGAAAAATATAAATCATCGCTCATGTAATAAATATCGAACGTAGTGCATCCTGGTGTATTTTAGTTATAAATTAAAAACGGAGGTGTGATTGTGTGGTTTAAGATTGGATATTTTTTATTAACCAATCCTCGATTGGTTTTAAAAATCTTTGCTGGAGCTTTGGTTGGTATTTTATTTTTCTTAATGATCCTTCTTGCGCCGCTTGCTTTATTTTTAAGCGGGCCTATGAGCACTTCTTCTATGATCGATATTTATGTGAAGGGCACGGATCAAGCGGAGGAAATAACCGCCGATGGTTATTACGGCAAATCAGAAATTAACCCGATGGACGTGTTGATTATATCTGCCGTACAACGTAGACAAGATTTTTCATCTGCTTCTGTGCGGCGATCGCGTGATTTGGCAAAAAGATTTATTGAACATACCGGCTATCGTGCGAAAAAAATTGGATATGATGACAACGGGAATCCTATATATAAAGATTTCCCAGTTTATCGCATTAAAAGCCTTGAAGAAGTTGCTATAGATCTGGGATTTTCCAGTGATGAAGTGAGATGGGCGATTGAGATGAGAGGTATTAATAATCAATCTGTAAGCACGGCAGGCGTTGGCAGTGGAGCGGCGTTGAATTGGTGGACAGATGTACGACATGCTTTCCCTCGTGGGATGGAAGTTGCTATTACTGACGTAACAACAGGACGCTCATTTAGAATGAGAAGAACCGGTGGCAGAAACCATGCTGATTCTGAGCCGGTGTCGGTTATGGATGCTATGGTTATATTTGATATATGGGGAGGGTGGAGCTGGAACAGGAGGCCTGTTATAGTTGAACTTGGTGGTCAGTTGATTGCAGCGTCCATGAACGGGATGCCTCATGGGTTTGATACCATACCCGGAAATGGGATGCGTGGACATTTATGTATTCACTTCCGGGCAAGTAGAACTCATATCGGGAATAGGGAGTGTATTGAGCACCAGGCAATGGTTTTACGAGCAAGTGGAGCGATTTATGATCGCGTTGCTCGATCCGCGGATGTTTATGATTTTACTCTGGATATTGAACCTGAGGTTATATCACCGACATATCCCATATTAGCCCAGCCCGAAGGTTTTGAATAAATTTAAGAATGGGGAAGGAAGTGTTTTATTTGAATATATCTATTATTTTATCTCAAGTGATGCCGCATGTAAAAATATTTGACATTGTAAAGAAAGAGCATGAAGTACTGTATGAACACATGGGAACGACTGACAGCGAAGGGATAAAAAAGGCTATAATGGCCGTTTCCCGTTTGCCCGCTGATGTTTTAGTAATTGATGCTGACGTATCATCTGATACAGGATTGCTCCTGGCTCTGCACTCATATCGGATTGCCCGTCCAGATGCGCGTGTAGTAGTGTTAGTTAATAGGCGGCAGCCAGGTGATGAATTGATCTCTGGTATAGTAAGCCTTGGTATTTATGACATTATTGAAAATATTGACGAATCGCAATTGTTATCTGAATTGTCACTAAATATCAAATCACCCTATCCATATTCTAAGGTGGTCAAGTGGCATCGGGGGTTTCGTGGCGAAGCGGATATAAGGATTAAAGAGGCGCGGGAACGTGTAATTATCGAACGTAGGCCTGTTGGAAAAGTGAAGGTGGCGGTTGCGGGAGTTTCCAACGGGGTTGGATGCACTCATACATCAATTGCCGTTGCCTCATATCTTTCCTCGTTTGGATCCGTTGCATTAATTGAGGATTCGCAGCGGCCATCGCTGGTACATATATCCGGGTTAGGACAGGAACTTCCGAACAAGACTGGTGTATTTAGATATTATAATGCTGATATATACCCTTTGCCGCAACAACAAGAATTACGCTCTGATTTATTTTTATACGAGCGACTATTGCCAACATTGGGGAGCTACGAATATGTTGTAAGGGATCTGGGTGTTTTAGATAGTGTTAGGCTCAGAGAACTATACAGAGCTGAAAGTGGTATTCTTGTTATTTCCGCTTCGCCTTGGCGCATAATGGAGTTTGTTAAGACACATAATTCGCTTGGGGATGATTTCGCGAATATCAACATTGTTTCGGCGTTTGGTTCTGATAGAGATTTGCGCTTATATAAGCAAGTTACAAGCATTACCCCTGTTATGATTCCCTTAAGCGTTGATCCATCACACGTATCCAAAGAAGGAGAAGCTGTCTTTAAGAAAATGTTTGATTTTCTATTACCTGAGCGTAAGCAAAAGCGTAAGTTTGGATTGTTTTAAAATTGTCTATAGAGAAAGGAGCAACGATAATTTATGAAAGGACTTATTGAAAAAATGGTGACGGATTTGTACAAGGCGGCGTTGAATGTAAATGATTATGCACATAAGGAAGATATAAATCGATATCATACAAATTATGGAGTTGCATTTAAATGTGCCGATGTATTAAGGACATTGGGTGAAGAAGTTGACATGTCATGTGGGGAGGATGCAGGTTATCTAAAAATCGAAGCTGTCACTATTAACGGAAAGCGAACATCTTTCATGTAGGACATTCCGATCAATACCGTTAGTAAGAGTGATGCTTTATCCGTGTTGTGCCGGTGCAGATTTCTTGTGCCGGTTTTCTTTTTTTTAAGCTTTTGGGCGAATATAAAGACTTTAAAAGCTCAATAAAAATCGATTGTAGGGTATTTTAGAAGATCAAATTTTTAAATATGGAGGTAGATTTGAAACATATTTTAGTTAATTCTCAGGAGGATTGGGATAATTTCCTGATGATGATGTTCATGTGGTAACAAAAGGCTATTCACGAATTTCAGCAAACGAAGGAGCACGTGTCGATGCTGAGGACAATGCCTTTGTTCACGCACGAGGTTTTACAACAGTTATAGGGAGAGGCGATTATGTTATCGTTTCTGTAAATAACACAATAATAGAGGTATGCGACAACTCCTTTGTTTATCTTACTAGAAAAGTAGTAGTAGAGACCTGTGCAAATGCTGAAATCATTGTAAGAGGCGATGTGAAGGTAGCTGATTGGGATAATGTTGCGATTGCAGCATATGACAATGTAAGCGTTTTGTGAGATCTGATACTGTCAGAGTTAATCTCTTAAATGCCTTAAAAGATTAAATACTTATTTTAAACGCTCAAGTAGGGAAGGGATTAGTATGAGATCAGGTGATTTGTGTTTTATTGACAATGTCTTTTTTGAGAAAGTAAATGACATAAACCTATAACTAGATCATTAAATAACTAAGCGTCCGCATATTGTAGCGTTTAAGGAAGAAAGAAGTGATCTATATTGGGTTGTACCGTGAATTACAAAGGTTGACAAGTATCTTGCCATTATCAAGGGTAAAAAAAGAAAAGGGTATGATGTGAGAAGAATTCCAATTTTAGATATTCCTGAACTTAAAGGAAAAGCGGTTTTGCTTTTTCAAGATATGTTCCCGATAACTAATAAATATTTAAGCGTTTATAGTAAAAATGCAGTTGATTTATATGTGAGTACCGATAATACTCTTGACAGAACAACAAAAAACGCTCGTTACTGTTGTCGTTGATTAATAGAAGGATTTTGGTTTTCTACAACACCACCAGATGTTGAAATAATCAGAGATATCATGCTCAGAGAATCAGATAGGAATTCAAGATAAATCTTCTTGTTGACAAGGTTTGTGTTATTTAATATTATTATTTATAGAAAAGTTTGTTCTCGCTATAGTCCAACACAGCGAGTAATAAAAGGACTGTCGGATGCCACCTAGCGACTAACAAATGGTGTCCGCTATCGCTAAGCGAGCTATAAAAGGGCGATGAAAAGTCTTTGAGCATACTCTGTAGCAAGCCAAAAGTGTAGATATATTTCTTTGCTTTTGGCTTTTTAATTTTAGAATTTAGAAATGGAAATGCTTATATGTTTAATTACAAATTTTTCTCACTTTTCATATTGTTGTTAATGCTGTCTTTTGTGTTTTTACCGATTGAAGTCAGTGCTTCCCAACCTATCAGGATTATTTTCAATGACAGGCATTTTGATACGGATGTTCCTCCTGTTTCTCGAAATGGGATAGCGTTCATTCCCGCAAAAGCGGTTGCTAGGGCGTTTGGCATGGACATACGCTTTTTCCCTAAATACAATAGCTTGTCTTTGTGGAACAATAACATTGCAATTACCGTATTTCCAAGACATGACACAGTTTTCTTATCCAATATTGCTGACGGTAGTAATAAAGAGATTCGCCTTACTGCACCTGTTTTTATTTACAGGGGTAGAACTATGATTCCCTTGCGTTTTGTCGCAGAAATTTTCGATTTGTCTGTTTCGTGGCTAAGCGCTAGTCGTACTATTATCATGTCATCGCCGCGTCCTGCATTACCATCTAGGGGAACGGCTTACTTGCCTCCCGCTCAGCCGAATCTTGAAAGACGCAGAATGACTTCGGAGGAAGTAACCACTCTTGTAGAACCGGCGACTGTGCAAATTCAATTACACATGCATAAGGATATTTTAAGAGGTAGTGGATTTATTATAGCATCAAACGGTTTGGTTTTGACAAACGCTCATGTAGTGCGTGGGGTTGAGAATTTATATATAAAACTTAAGACCGGTGAACGCTTTCCGGCACAAATTATAAAGATTAATAACAGGAGTGACTTGGCATTATTAAGAATTGTTGATGATACCGGGCGTACATTTCCTTACATAAGGCATCGAGCCTATCAATCTTCTGTTTTTACAGGAGATACGGTTATATCGTTTGGTAATCCCGGTAGTCACCGTTGGTTTGTTTCAGAAGGGGTTGTGACTAGAATTTCTGGACTGAATCTTGCTCCGGCATGGGCTAAGGATTATCCGCTTATCATACATAATGCTTATACTGATACTGGGAGCAGCGGTGGAGTTTTAGTGAATCTTTATGGAGAGTGGATTGGGGTTAATGCTTTAACAGCAGTTAATGAAGAACTGGGATATGCTGTTCCTGCGGATTTTTTCTATGAACTGCTTGAGGGAAACTATTTTGGATTGAATTGTGATTGGGAAAGCCTTTGGACTGAATCTTTTATGTGGACAAGGGAGGTAAAAAGATCCAAAGATGCTTTCGATAAAGGCCTTAATGCTTCAAATGGCAGTCAAGAGCAAGCTAACGCCTGGCGCGAGTCTTTGGCGATAATTGAGAATATCCGGTTTTTTCCTTCAATGTATGTATCCTTATTTCCGGAATTATTTCATCTGCCGCGACTTTTCGTATCTGCTATAGATGCAAGAATTGTTTATTATTCATACCATATCAACACATTAGAAGGACGTGCGGTATGGAAGCAGGATGAAAGAGACAGGCTCTGGAATAACATTGAACTTGCCGTTAATGAGTATAACAAGGAGTTTCATAGGGTTTCATTGTTGGTCGGTAATCAGAGCGCCTATAAAGCAGAATTGCCTTGAAGAATAAAATTTTTCTCTTGCTATTTCCCTAGTGTTATGATAAGGCATAGTATAATTAGTGTTAAACTTTTTGAATGGTGGCGACATACTTGAGTGATAGAGAAGAATTACTGACTGTTGCGGTTTCCGCCGTTACATTGGGAATAAGCATGCCAAGAGTGAAGCAGCTTATTTATGATCGTAATCGCCGGTTAATTGAAAAAGCTGCAGAAACTGACACAAACGCACAGTTAATAGGGAGGAAAATCGGTACAAAGGGAACGTGAATTTTAACGAAAGACGAGTTAGAGATGATTCGTCCTATGGCAAATGATAAGCCGAAAAGACTGTGTAAAGTGACGTGTGAAAAACTGGATTTGACACAATCAGTTCATACATCGGTTTCGATTTATAAACTGATTTTAAATGAGGAACAAAACTGTTCAATTTAGGTGAAGGCACTGATCAAATCAAAACAATTACACAGTGCATTTTGAAGAGGTCAGAGTATTTAATAGATGCTAAATGCTAATTACTCTATCTAGGAAATCTATATGACCAGAAAAAGAACAACTACATGATCATTATCGTTGAGCTATCAACGAATTTTTGAGGAAACTATTGGAAGCTTAATATGACTGATGAGGTTGAGTCGAACCTAATCCATTAATGTGTGTATTCCCGTCTAATGCTTTCTAAACAAGAACGGCTGTCTGCCATATTAGGAGCATAGCCATAGACCGAATGATCTATATTGCTTAAGCATAAATCCTACACGTTTAAGAGAAGGTTTTGTCAATTGATAAACATAATTGAGGGGTCAAACGACCATCTCGATATACTTTACGAGATTAGAAAAATCAACCTGCATTCGTCCATCCCAAGATAAGCGTAAAGCTGACGCTATTCGAGCTTCGTCGAGCCCCATGGCAGTGAGGACATAGCTTGGTGCGAAGCTCCCTGATGTGCACGCTGACCCGTTAGAAAAAGCGTAATCGTCTTTTAAAGCGACGAAAACACCTTCAGCGTCAACGCCAGTAAAGCTGATGTTAATAGTGCTTGGTATACAGTATTTTGGATCGCCGTTGATTTCATATTTTAGTCCTATAATAGCCGACATGAATGATGATTTAACATCAGTACTTTTTTGCGCCAATATTACATGTTCTTCTTCACATATAGAAGCTGCTTTTGCTAGGCCAGCGATGAGAGCCACCGGCGTTGTGCCAGGACGAATACCGCGCTCTTGCTGGCCGCCAAAAAATAGCGGGGTAGTAGGCGGTCTTTTATAATCTGAACCTCTGCGTAAAACGAAACCGCCAATCCCTTGCGGAGCACCGAACTTATGTCCAGTGAAACTGAGCATATCATATTTAAGTTTGCGGATTTCAGCATTCATCTTGCCGAAAGATTGTGTGGCGTCAATGTGAAAATATGTGTTTTTATGAGACAATTCTTCACCGATATCATCAACCGGTTGAATTATTCCTGTTTCACTATTAACGTGCATTACAGAAACAAGAAGTGTTTTATCTGTGACTTTGCTAAGTACGTTCTCGGCATTTACTCTGCCTGACTCATCTGGGTCTATAAAGTCAACTATACAACCAAGTTTGGTAAGCTGTTTCATTGGTTCGAGTACAGCCTTATGTTCGATTGAGGTTGTGATAAAGTGGTTTCTGCCGGTGTCTATTGCATGACGATATAAGCCCATAACAGCTATATTGTTGCTTTCTGTAGAGCCACTTGTGAAAATCAAGTCTGACTTATCAATACTTAGGATTTCGGCAATCTCAGTTCGAGATTGGGCTACGATTTCCTTGGCGGCAGTGCCAAATACATGAGTACGGCTATCTGCATTGCCAAATAGGTGTCTATACACCTCAATCATTCGCTCTAGAACTCTTTCATCAATGGGGGTAGACGCATTGTAATCCAAGTATGCTGGCATCTTTGAAGATCTCCTATTCCTGAACAGATATGTACGAGAGTAAATCCTGACAAGAGTGTAAAACATCACGCGTACTGAAATGATTTATACCGCGTTTTAGATGAAGTCTGAAGTATTTTCGAAGTACTTCTTGTGAGTCACCTAGCCCATCGTTAATACATCGTTGACGAATAATTGCTTCGTATATTTCTTGATGTTCTAGTCCAGTGAAAGTAGTCCATGTCATCTCAACATTGCTGTCTGAAAGAGGGTCAAGACCGCCGGGGATTGATTGTTCAGCTAAAGACCAGCATAAAGCCCATCTGCAAATTACGTTCCAGTTTTGTATACCAGTTTTTGCCTTAATTCGAATTAGCTTCTCTTTTTCAGGCTGGGACAGCTTAAATGAAGTCAAAATCATTTTGATCCCTCCTCGAAATAGCCGGGTATGATGGTAGAGCACTTTTCTTGCTCGTTATATAAGAGAGTGTAATAGCAATTAACGTGCTCTTGAATCTGATAAAGGTAGCGCCCATAAACCTCCTCGTCGGTTGAGAGAACGATTACTTGCGAACTTGCATTCGGCAAATAACGGTTTATAAAGTTATGCCGATGCGCGGAGTCAAGTCTTGCCATAGGGGTGTCAATTAGAACGGGTAACTTATATCCCGAACTCAGCGCCAACCCCCATATAATCGATATTGCGAACATTTGCTTCTCGCCAGCAGACAACTGAGATTTCAGCAATTGGTTCCCGGCATAATCTCTGAGTGTGAGATCTAAGGATTGCGGATCGATATCGACCTTCGTGATTATGGTCTCTTTCTGAGCTAACAGACGAAAGCATTTTGTGATGTTCTCTTCGAGCTCGTGAACTTTTTTCTTCTGAAGACGAATTCGAAATTCATTCATTACAACTTCTGTTTTTGCTGCATAACTTAATATTCTTGTATCGTCATCGACGACGTCTTCGATTTGCGCCAGTTTCTTTATAATCTTTTGACGCTGCGATTCGAGCAGAGCTTTCTGGTTTTCGAGTGTTTGGATGTTTTCAAGGCACTTATCGACTTGACCTTGGAGCGTAGTTGCAAAACGTTCAAAGTCACGAATTGAGTGAAGAAGCTCAACGGCACCGCTTTTCTCGGCGTTGGAATTGAGATGAGCGTCAATCTGAAGAATGGCATGATCTGTTTCTTCAGCTTTAGTTTTGATGCTGTCTACACTGCTTTGAATATCGAATATGCCGCTTTCTAAAAGCCGCTCGATTAGCATGAGAGATACTGGCTCTAATACTATCTTCTCTTTGAGCTCGACTCCGCTCTTGTATTCAGCAAGCTCGTCAGTAATAAGTGTTTTTGCTTGAGCATGTATTTCATTATCAGGAAAGATTTCCTCAATTTTCTTTATAAGTCGTTCGAGAATTTTGTTAATAATCGGTTCTGAGTATCGCAATGCGCGTTGAATTTCATCTTCTTTTGCTCTATTGTAGACCTGCTTTATTAAGTCTCTGCACATGATAAGCGGTGTTGCTGAGTTAATAGCTATATCCATGATTTGTTGTTTAAGAAGGGTTTCCTCGTTCTTAAGTTTCGATTTTTCTTTCTCGATCTCCTCTCGCTTAACGCCAAGATTACCGCCCTTTTTCCAAAAGTTCTGCTCCGTGACTTCTAGCTCTGCTTGTGCTTTTTCTAATTGCGGAATAATTCTGGCTTTTTCAAGATTCGTTTTTGCTATTTCAATATCAATGTTTCGAATTACTTGCTCATTATTGGAAGCCTCTTCTAGTAACTCAATGTTTTCAGCTGTTTGCACAGAATTTCTTTTATCTCGAACTATTTTCTGGATATCCTCGAGAAGCTTGTCTATGATGGTGACACCCATAACTGCCTTTATAGAATCTTTAATTTTTTCGAAAGAATCATCGTCTGCTATCTGGCTAATTTTTTCGTTGTCAAAGAAGAAGAATCTAGATATTCCGAATGGCAGCACTTCCTCTACGTAGAAATTCCAGTTATCAGATAAGTAACTATCCTCTTTATTATCCTTGATAACAATTAGCTTTTCGAGTGCTTTTTTCCCTTCATGATGCCAGCTCCTTATGACCTTAAACATCGTTCCGTCATCCATTGTGAACGAAACAGAAATGTATGTCGTGTGATCTGTTGCCGATTTATTGATGTACTCTCTCAGAAAAGCATCGTAGTATTTTTTACTATCGTTTATATATTCTAAAGCGCGCTTGCCATAAAACGACAGAAAAACAGCGTCAAGTATAGTCGTCTTTCCTCGACCGTTCATTCCGCCGATTAAGGTGACATTACGGCTTTCAAAAGTATCTTTCAAATCAATCCTATGCGTTCCTTTATAGATGCCAAAATTATGTAGTTCTATCTGATTAAAATACATTGTTCCACCACCTATTCATCAAGAGGTTCTTCATTGCTGAAGACATCATCAACTACACCTTGTCTGCGTCGACGTTCTATCATCATGCGCTCGGCATCGGCTTCATTGGCAAAGTAGCTTTTCTTAATGATGTCTTCAATACGAGATTTTACATTACGACGATGAGCCATTGCGGAAGTCTTTGACTCAACATCTAAGATACTGCTTTGCATTTGGAGTAGCAACTCCTCTTCAGGAAAGAGATCGTTGCATATTTCCTTAAGCAACTTCCATTCTGATTTGCCGTAGTATTTATTCTTGTTTATACTGCTATCCTCAAAAGTTTTACCCGTTAGTTCTTCATAGATTTGAGGAAGCTGGTCATCAAACTCATGATTTTCATCGAGCCATATCTTTCTAATAAACCGAAGCTCGTCCATTGTGATAAGCGGAATGTCTCTTATCTCTGGAGGTCCAATTTGGTGAACTAACTTCTCAACTTGCAGAAGTTTACATAAAAACTCTTCTCGGACATCTTTTTTGTAAGGTCCGTGAACAAGTCTACCATTGTGCCATGTTAATTTGCCAGTCCTTCTTCGAAAGTCACGGCGTTTTCTATCCAACTCATTATCTGACATTGCCGCTATATCGTTGCGAAAATCGAGAAGCGGCAGCATCCATGCCTTTTCCTCGTCGTTCCGTATCATAGCCGTCATTGACTTATCCTCTGTTACTAAGGTACAAACCCAGCACCCGAAACGGCTGTTACCGCAACTTGGGGAGGAAGTATCCAAAACTATTGGACATTCGCCATCGGCAGAAGCACCACTATACATGGCCATTAAGTCCTTATTTGAATGACCCCAAGGGTTTGCGTTTTGCATTAGAAACTGCCAAACATTATCAGTTGTCCAGTTTTCAATAGGAGTTAGAATGTATGAATTGGGGAATGAACCGTTAGGACTGAGATGTTCACGATATCGCTTCTTTTCATAACCTTCCATCAAGGTGCGTCTGGTGTTACTCTCGCCTTTTCGTGATCCGAGTACAAGAATTGCCTCGCTTTCTGCATTAAGTATCCGCTTAATAAATGTGTTAGATGGTTCGATTTTCATTCTGTCGGTACACCAGCGAAAATTCTGTCTCGGATAAGGATAGCCCCTCCCGATTAAATTAACCCAGTATGAATTAGTAGTAGCCGGCACAAGACGATGAGGGGCAATCGGCAGATTATCCTCTTTGGCTTTCTTTTGCATTTTATCCAACGAAGAATTAGCCCATAAAGCAACAACAGGCGACTCAACAAGCGTGTCTGTGCTTATGACATGTACCGTTTTATGCCGCTGTTCATCGGTCAACCCTAATAATGCTTGCCAAACGAGTTGAACAGTGGCTGTCGAATCCTTACCCCCACTGTATCCGCAAATCCAAGGTATTTTATCTTCGAGGTAGATGTGTTGAATAACATCAATAACCTCTTGTATATTTGCTTTGCTAAGTGTCGACATTGTTATCCTTTCTATCCTAAGAATATTTTCTCAAAGAATTTTACAAGCGACTGCTGAGTAGCTCTCGAAGCAACGACATTCCCATTTAAGATAACGGTTGACTTCCACTGAGGATTTGATTTGCTCCAATCGATATTGGCGATGTTATCAACTGCTTTTTCCCAGTCATCAAATCGTTCTTTCATGACCTTGTTGCCGGCAAAGCCAAACGCAATGATAGTTACACTTAATGAACAAACAGAATTCTTCCGAATTTCGGCAGATTTTATATCTCTGTTTTTAACACCATACCATTCAGGTATATTTGACGCAATCCTGTTCCAAAATGATATAGCCAAGTCGAGTTTTTGTGCATGCTCAAGTTCTAAGTCTTTAAGCAATGCTTCGGTGCCGTGATAAATGGCGCTGAGCGTAAATAATACTCTTGAACGATTAGAAATTGTCGTATGCTCTTTATCAACCAGCTCGCCAAATACATCTACGCGATTTACAACTTCCTTGACAAGCTTTGAAAACTCGTCACGGCTGTCGTAAAGAATGTTGAGCGACTTTGTAGGTCTAATAGCATACCGATTCAAATCAGAAAACATCTGCTGTGAACGTTTGAGCCCCAAGTCATGATAAAACACAACGGAAATGTGTTCATATTTTAATTCGGGTTTTCTCTTAAGTGCCTCAACTATTGCGGCGCGTCTGTGTTGACCATCGTTGATTAAAAACCTTGCAGACATCGGTATCGCAATCTCCCCCAAATAGGGGTTATCATCGTTTAGTGCCTTAAAATGAATCTCACCATCAACTGAAGCAGTCAACGATGAAAATACATAGGAATTAGTGTTATTAATCATGTATTCGCACATTTCAGGGATACGTGCCTTGTTTAGAACACGCTGTGATCTGATTTCCGGCGGCAGTTCACTGTCACTAAAAAGGAATAATTTCGATAAGGTGGTCAGTGGCACCATAGAAATATAATACTCCTTATTTGATTGTATGCCTTTAATGGCAGGAAAGACAAACTGCGCCACATTCATAACTATGCCTCCTACATGATATTCCGCCGCGGTAGTATACCATAAATTAGGAAGCTTTGTAAACTATATTGGAATTATAAATATTCTTCGAGGAAGTTTGTTTTTTTATAATATTACCAATGGACAGTGCAACAGTTGGAACATCCTGCTTATGCACATTATCACCAAGTTCAAAAGGATATCAAGAGTTTCTTTGTGAGATTATTTTCCTTTAGCCATGTAATAACGTCTGAATTCAAATCTTCAATTGTCGCAGTCTTGAGTTTGACTTTAAAAAGAAAGTCTTGAACAATGGGCTCTAACTTGTATTGATTTACTATTTTTTGAGCAGCACTGACGTCGTTCGAGAATTTAATAATAGTAGATTGGTTCGGCGTTGTAGTCGCGGCTTGAGCCTTAATACTTTTTAAAAGGTCATTTGAGTGTTTCGGATCAGGCGTCAAGTCACTCAAAATCGTAAGATAACTGACTGCTTCTTCGCTGTAGGAGTTCGCCGACTGCTTCCAATGAGCTGACAGCAATTGCTTAATGACATCTGTTTGCATCTTGAATACTGAAACTATCGTGTCATCAATCGACAAATCACTGATACACTGACCACATTTGTTTATAGCTTCCAACAACGATGTTTTTTGCTCCTCGTTAATGGGCGTGCCATAGCTTATGCGATTTTTTTGCATCGCTTGAATAGTCTCAAAACAAGCTTCAAGCTCCTTGCCGATTGAGTTAATGCTGGCAAGGCGTGCTGTTAGCCTCTCGTTCGAGAGTTTCTGCGTCTGCAGTTTTGTTTTGTATGAGATACTGTCTGTGGCAACTTTTATTTTATTAGTTAGCAATTGATTCCACCTCCAAGTATTCAACCTTATTCGCGAGAGATGACAGACACTGAATGCTATCTGATATAATGCCAGATAAATCAACGCCTTTGGTCAAGCGATTTATTTCGGCGTCAGACGAATTCTTCTCTGCCAGAACGATACGTTCGATTTCGTCTAAATCGTGTAGTAGCAAAGAAAGCTCTTTTACGGGGCTGACCGAAAGCAACTCCAGCTTCTCAATTAACAAGGATGATGAAGTAGCTTTCTCGACTAAACTATAAGCATTCATTATTGTTTTTGCCGTTTCCTTCGGCGGGGCATCAAACTTGGCTTTTAAGTTCGAGTTATATTGGATTTTATTCGCGTTAAAAACGGCGTACATTTCTGAAACATAATTTAATGTATCGATTAAAGCATCTTCGTTTAAGATGTCTCCAAGGTGGGTTTTCAACTTCTCGATAATGACCTTTGCCTGATCAAGTTCAGAGGCAACTATCGCTTTTACCCGAGGATATAGCTCTTTGAGCAAATCAGCCGGACTCAGGACAATTGACGCTGTAGTATCAGGAGGCAATGTCAAGCTGATGTCCCATTTATTCGCCTGCAGATTTTTAATAGCCTTCGAAACTTCTAATGCACGGAAAAATGAAACCTTTGGGAAGGAATAGCTCGCCGTAATCGTGCCCATGAAGGTCTTTGCTGTTTCAACCATAAGTGTTTTCGTGCCGGTAAACTTAGCTGAGTTTGTGCGTATATACTGGATTACGTCAGCCCATTTTGCGCTCGTGTAGTTATTGACTGCCAAGAAATTGTGACTAGCAAAAAGATCTCTGGCAAGAGTTTCATTAGTTGATATATCGAGCGGTCTCCCGAGTATGTTAGAAACAATATACTCAACAGCTATGCACCATTCAAGCACAGGCCATTGCACCTTTGAGTCTTTGCTATCGCATACTTTAGCTTTGATGGAGGGTTTGTTCTTCTCCAACCAATTGACCAATTTAAGCTGGTAATATGCAGCATCCTTAAAGAGCCAACCTCCATAATAGTCATAATCGCATAAGGCGTTTAGTATATCGCTCGTCTCATTATTTCTTTTGAAAACAATCAGGGCTCTATCAGCCAGCGATGACTGGCTTTGCCCTTCGATATATACAGTAGAGTGCTCTTGCAGCCTAGATGCAGCGATATAAGCAGGAATACCTTCTGCCTGCCAGTTAATCGCATCCCGTAGAAATTCCAAAAACCATTTACGGTAATCTGCTGAGAACGCGAGTTCATTCTTTCCTGAATACCAATTAATTATGTCTTGTTTTTTCAAGTTATATTGACGTTGCTTTTGTGGGATTACCGGCTGTACAGGACGATCAGGCTGAGGTGAGGTAGGAACCTTGTCTGGACTTTGCGGAGCAGCATGGGGAAGTCCTATAATTGAGGTTAAGCCAATCTCATCCAAAAATTTCTTGGATACGCCACCAATTAGCATTTCATTATCATGTGAGGTTGTCTCGGCGGTCTGATTACCCCAAATTGCAAGGATGAGCTTCAAGCGTTTTTTCTCAGTATCATCAATGTTCGGCTGCGAGTCAACAAATGAAGCGTGGACAGGCTTCATTTGCACCGAACTGTTTGCAATATCAGCAATGAATTGATTCGAAGGAAAGCTGAAATTTCTGTATTGCTGAGTATCAAAGAATTCCTTAAGTTGACTTTTAAGAACCTCAGTAAGGAATTTTCTTGGAGTCTTAGACTTAAGGTTCATGTATAATGTCATCAGAGATGACTTGTTAAAAGGATAGAGTGTAAGTTGAGTATTATTTACTAAAACGAAGTCCCACGAATAAGCAGGCTTAAAGTCTGACGACGGGAGCTGTTTCATATCGGCTCCTGAAGAATACCATTCACGAATTATCTTGGGTTCACAATATATAGCATTGAGATACAGAGCAGTCATCGATTCGAGAAATTCAGCCGTATTATATGAATTCTCAGTAACATTAATCTGATACTGTACTCGATCTGTAAAGTTGTCTTTGAACTGCCCATAATAGGCATCAGTAATCCCTATGATTGTTGTGACACGGCATAGGTCGCTGTTAGCGCCTCCGTGCTCAGCTGATAATACAGTTATGAGTTCCGCATCGATCCCTGTGAAAGCGGTGAAGTCTTCGATAAAAATAGTCAGATTTTTACCTTGCTTATTAAGTGACTTGCGAAGCTCAATAAAAACATCTCGTGTGCTGTCGCTCGATATTTCAGCACAACTCTGAATGACCTTTGGAGTGAATTGATTAAGGTATTTAACGAACTTCCGAATCTCGTCTGTGTTGTCATAGATTTGTTCAGCAAAGTCATTTGATTCAGCAGACCCATGCTGAAGCAGTTCCTTCATAACAGCCCTTTTTAGAGTAAAATCCTCTTCATTAAAAGTGGCTTCTCCTTCGAACACTGTATTGCTTGGTGAAGTTATCGCTTTGTAGCAACGGTTAATAGCGCCATTATCACGCATTAAATGCTTCCGTACACGAGGATCGTACAAGAAGTCCTGAATACCTTTACATACAAACGGCTTGTATACCCTGCCGGATTTATCATTAGCGACCATGCTGACAAAGGCGTGGAATATAGTTGTCTTGAAGGTGTCGGAATCCTGACTGTCAGCAGACATGATGAATTTGTTCAGCTTTACTATCATATCTGCGTCGGTTATGATTTGCTCTTCAAGAATCTGAGATATCGCTCCACGGATTGTATTATTAAGACGGCGCAGGAATATGATTTTTTCGTTTTCAGGATTGAATTTTATCGAATCGTTGTGGTATCGGGCACGAAGCCAGCGAATAAGGTGAGTTTTACCGGTGCCGTTATTACCGCGAACAATTATCATGCGATGGATGTTGTCAGGGTTATAAATGAGCTTTTGGTAGACTTCCTCTTCGCTCATTAGCTTCGTGTTTCCTGACTCGTTACCGCCAGTAATAACTTCGAGACTCGAAAACGGCATGTGCGTAGCCATGAAGTAATCGTCTTGACTGGCGATAACGTCGGTTTTGATTGCATATTGCTCCATTACGGAGCTATATCTACTCCAGTCCATCAGCGACAACCTCCTTCACAGTAACATGAGAAAAGTCATTGAAAGTTTCGCCTTCAATTGCATAGAGTCTATACCTCTGAGCATCCATTTGAGCTCGTAATGAGATTAATCCGCATTCAAGAAGCGAGCGTAAACCATTTGATACCCCAAGAACAAGAGGGGCATCATTTAATAGGGGAACTTCTGGTATGTTCGCCTGTAACCATTCGAGGAAATTTTTTGCGGGAATCTCATTATCATATTTAAAAGTTTTACTGAACTGAGTGGCTAAAACATCCTGAAGGCGCACCTTCATGTTGGGAATCAGAAGTCGAGCATGAAGATAGCCTTCTCCAAGAAAACTTGCCCAAAAACGCCATCCAAGCATATCGTTTTCTTTTACTCCATCTATCCCTGCCTGAACAGCGGCAGCAGCTTTGTCTTCCCATGAATCGTATTTGACCATCTTTTCATTATTAAATAGATACCATTCGGTTACTTTGAAGAATGTAGTATCCTTTTGCCTATAAACTCTGCCCGATACATATTGCCTAAATTTAACATAAGTGTTGAGATTATCAGCGGATATGGCAAGGTTATAGACGCCATCTGCATTTTGAATAATTCCAAGTTCCTCGGCTACTCTTATAGATGCAGAAACTTCGGGAAGTGTTTGCGAAGCATCCTGATAAAGGCTTGAAGCTTTCTGTAGATCGCCACTTGAACTGCCTTTATATGCAACAATTCGGCAAATTGAATATACCCGTTCTGGCGTCGGATCAGGGAACATAGCATCTTTATGAGTCTTAAACATATTGAATCCTCCTATAAGTTTTGGGTGTCCTTCACATAGCAGTCAATAAAGCTCGTTATTGGACGATGTTCATTCTGAATATACATATTTTCATCGCAGTAATAAATACGTCGATAACCGTAGATTTCTAAAGTTTCACTACTAGCGAATAAAGAGTCGTTCGTAATATCGTTAGAACTGAACACTATCATAACGCCGGTGGAGAATAAGAACGGACAGAGAGCTGTAATACTGCAAAATTCTGGATATGTCATAATCATTCCGCTGTATGAAATATGATTAACAAGATTTTCTGGTATAACAAGACAACCGATGCCAGCTACATTCATTTTATAGGTTGCATGAATGATATCGTCGATTGAATATCCATCCTTTATAGGATTCCTAATTATGAAACGGGTATATTCCCCCATATAGCGTTGTAAAGCATTCTGAATTTTAGCCGACGGTGGATCTATGTTGGGTTTTACTCGTATTTTGTATGTATTCTCTGTTGTGGCATAAGGTTCAAAATTTGTAGGACAACCGTTGCAAAGCTTTTTAGCCAGAGGGTAAAGAGCTTTGAATGTCGCACCCCAGCATTGTTTTTCAGGTTTCTGCACCATGTTACGCATTAGGTAATAGCCTTCTAATTGAGCGTTTAGTTCGTTTTTTCTGACCTGACTTAATGATGCCTCCAGACTTGAGCGGTTCCGTAAATTATCGAGCTGGATTAACTTAACCACAAAGTGATATGAACGCGTTTCGTTGGAATACAACACCTCTTGAATATCGACATAGCCAGTCCGATAAAGGAAAAGCACCAGATTAACATTCCATGCAACATTACGGTTTCCGGCATATTCGACCTCTAGCTCCGTGAAAGTGGAGGGAGGCGTGGCGGTATCTAAGTTTGCAGTATCCCCAAATCCAACGTTTCGGTCACTATACAACATACTTAACCAGCGTGTCGCAATACTGTCAACACGCAAAACCCTCTTATTAACTAACCCGAATGCTTTATACAAATCGCCTTGTCCATCAGAGCGTCCTACATAAGGGAGCAATACGCTCAACGAAGGCATACCATCTCGACCAGCACGTCCGACTTCCTGATAAAACCGGCTTAAGTTTTCAGGCACACACTTATGTATAATTGTTCTTACGTTAGGTTTATCAACACCAATTCCAAATGCAGATGTTGCCACAACAATATCGTATTTGTTTGCCTTCCAACTTTTAAGTATTTTATCTCTCTCGCTGTCTTTTGTTTTTCCAGAGAAAACTGGGGTGTTGTTAAATCCTTTACTTTTCAGTATTGATTGAATTCGAGTAGCTTCATCGGGCTCAAGCACATACACAACCATTGGCTTTGGGAGCGTTCTTACTAAGCTGATGAGTTTCTCATCCTGATCTTTGACTGTCTTTGCTGGTACAAAACAGAACCTTGGTTCTTTACGTAGAGCATCACACCGAAACTCAGAGAATCGTCCTTTGTCTCCGAACAATGTGTATAATGTCTGAACAACCTCATCTGATAAGGTTGCGGACAGAAGATAAGTGCGGATCTTGCCATTAGAGGATATACGCCAGTTTCTTACAACAAAAGACAATATCTGAAAGTCAGGTCTGAAAAAAGTCCCCCAATCTGGAACAATGTGAGCCTCGTCAACTACAAGGTTGCGCAGATATTCGACCTTTGCGCATTCTTTCAAAACCTCAAAAAAAGCTGTATTTCTTAGGATTGCCTCTGGCGATGTAAAAAGGAGTTTAGCTGTTTTCTCCTTAAGCGCATTTACAATTTTGTTATAATCGCTATCGGTTTGGTCACCCTTATAGCAGTATATATTTTTCTTAGTTTCGCCGACAAGACTTGCAATGGCTGCATCATATTGATCAATAGCTAACGCGACTGTAGGTACAACTACTAAAGTAAGTCCTTCATCCACTGCAGCCAGCATTTGCGTGATAAGGCTTTTACCTCCGCCAGTAGGGAGCGAAATCAGAAGTGTATTCCCTAATGGCAGATTGATTGCTGAATACAACGCTGATTTTTGCTCGAATGATTTGTACTGCTGATAAACAGTTTTTAATTTGAGGACTTCATCCGCCACGGAAATCTCATCACTATCAGAATCACCTCTCTTAAGATCATATACCTGTTCGACAAAGGAATCGTCTTTAAACCATATGGGGAATCGCATTACAGCAGTAACCCAGCGGTCAGATTCTAATATTAGGTCGTACTGAGTTCCGCTTTTTTCCACTATTCGAGCTACATGCTCTGGCATTTGAACCTTGCCGATGAACAGAATGAGATCGCGCAGACTCAATAATAGCTCTTCTTTGGTAATTGTTGTCGCTTCGTACTGCTTATGCCTCTCTATAAAAGTCATGCAACAACGCGACCGAGCAGCTTGAGGATAAATGTTTTTATTGGCGTTTTCCTCTAATGACGAAAACGCCTTTTTATCGGTAATTGCGCCCGACAAGTATTGGTTTAGAATTAAGATGCTATCCATTTTTTTGCACCACCCTCAAAAAGCAGGCTGAATCAAGGATAAGTTTCGAGTTTTTCAGAGCCATATATGCGAGATTATATGCCTCTTGCTTGAACTCGACATCTATCATGTCCTTTCCAAAATATAAACACTCAGCTTTGTATCCATATTTGATTCGCTTGATTTCTTTTATAAGTATTTCTAATTTGGTATTTGTATTGAAAAGCACTTTTGCTTTTTCTCGAGCGATGTTTTCGGCTTTTGTAACGAAAGCTGTCCAGTCGTCGACAGGATGATCTTTCATAAATCTGATTATCGGCGAAGTGCTCGAATACCGTTCCATTTTCCTCTGACCAAGATGTTTCGCATTAGTAATAATATGTTTTTCGGTCATGTATAGTTTAATTTTCTCTTCTGGAATATCTGAGCTTGCTTTGGTCGGAATGTAGACAGTAATTTGATCTAAAGGTAAAAACATTCTAAATTGCGCCAGTATTTGTGGGCTCAATTTGTTTTCAAGAAGAATACCAATCTCCGGCTCAACATTATAAACAAAAACGAAACCAGTATAGTTAAATGTTCCTTCAAATGATATTGCGCAGCACCTACCTTTGCCGCACCCGAGAGCGTTTGAAATAATTGAGTCATATATTGAATCACCCGGCGCAAAGAATATCATATCTTCACGCTTGATTGCGACACCACGATCAAACGTGCCTAATATCTTATTCTCCCGTTTTACGATTGTAGCAGAACTATACCCACACCAATTTGGCGGCAAAAATAATGATTGGAGGGCAGCTCTTGGACTGAAGCGATTCGCACGAAATTCAACAAGACCGGATGTAGTTTGATCTTCAGGTTCCAAGCCAGCTTGTTTAGACCAGCCCAGCATGGATTCAGAAAATAAGTTGTTTTCTTCGCCTACATATGAGGTTAACACTTTCTCTACAACTTGATTTAGAGGTCTGTAGAGTGTCGCTCCTATATCAAACAATTGTTCATCAAGAACAGAGTCTCTCATTTGGTCAGTCGATTCTGATATGTCGCTAAACGCGTTAGCCAAGCCATTATAGAAATCTCCAAGCAAAGCACTGTTTATCTGCCTGTTAAGTTCTCCAGTTATGATCTCAAGGCCGCTTAAAGATTGCTCAAAGAGTTTCATTCCATCTCTCCATATCCTGAAAAGTTGTTCTTCGACGGTGTTTTCTGCATAGGGTATAACTGATAATACATCGGTTTCGGGAGCACGACCAAGGCGGTCTAATCGTCCGATACGCTGCTCTAAAGCATTAGCAGTCCAAGGCAAATCTAAGTGGATGATCATTTCTGCGTTTTGAAAGTTACGGCCTTCGCCTCCTGTCTCGTCACATACTATAATCTTGCATGCATCAGTATTTTGAAATTCAAACACGCTATTTTCGAGTTCATCACGCGACATATCTGCCGAGAATGCTACTGCAAAATAATCAAAAGTAGAAAGTCGCTTATTAGCAAGCTGTAAAAATCTCTTGAGCGTTGCTTTATGAGCAGTAAACACTACAATTTTACAATCAAGCCTATTTGCAATGTCAGTATTCTGCTCAATATAATCTAAAACTTTGAGCAGACGTCCTTTGATTAAGTAGGGGTCATTCATGAGTTCTGCAACATTAAAGATTTCCTCTTCAGCTTGTTTAGTCCAAGTATCGGTGCAAGAACGCAGGGTTTCATCATGTATTTCGAGTTTCTTGAGTTGGTCATGTAGTGCCCACGGGCTGCTAAACAAGGAACTTAATAGGGGTTGTGCTGTCGAAATTATGAATTGTTCAGTGCCATCGCTATTAGCCGAGAGATATGATAGCACGCTTTCGATTGCAGCCGTTTCACTATACATATCATCAGCTGAAGCAGGGAAGTATGGTATCTCCTCAGACGAACGATTCGCAAGTTTTGCCTGAATAATCCCACGACGATTACGTATTACTTTTCGCTCAAGCCGATAATTTTCGCATATGTAAGATAATGCTTGTTCGGCTTCGGATTTGCCTCCGTCCTCACTGTTTAGGCTGATACTATCCAGAATGTTCTTAAGTGCCTTGTCGCAAAGCCGTCTATTTATTTCATTAAGCTTTTCGATAATGGTTAATCCATAGTTTTCAAAACGATCCATACGTTTTAATTGCAAGCTAACATCACGTTGGATAATTTTCTGTTGTTCTACTAAAGCAATGAATTGATTCAGCGGCATATTTTCGTATTGCTCGGGATTTAACAATGAAAGAAGCTTAAGGTATTCTTCGTTCCTGTCTTGTATAGGCGTTGCGCTCAATAAAAGTATGTTTTTAGTAGCTCTACTGAGTTTTTTAGCAAGAAGGTACTCCGATGGCATTAACAACAAACGATGAGTCTCATCGATAATAATAATGTCCCAATCGTTGTTTATACATTGAGATGACTTCAAATCTTCTAATGCAACAATCATCATAGTCTCATTGCCGTTTATTTCAAGGCTAAACTTATATTTTAATTCGCTTTTCCACTGATTAATGAGTGCCGCAGGCAAGATAAACAATACTTTCATCTTAACATTTTCAGTTAACATTATCTTAAGTATTCCGCTTGCCTCAATTGTTTTGCCAAGACCAACTTCATCAGCCAGCATATAACGTATTGGTGCAAATTCTAAACATCGTGAAATTGTGCTTATCTGATGTGGTAGTAAAAATGCCCTGCAACCAGCAAGTATTTTGAAGCCATACGAGGCATTATCAATCATATGAGAGTTTCGACTTGCTTTTATTCTGTTAGCGTACCACGATGGGTTCTGAAATTCATAGCTAAGCATTTGCTGTAAAGGCGAATAATCCATTTGTGAATATTCTATCTGCATTTCTGTTTCAGACAGCTTGCCATACTCGCCGTTTTCGAGCTGTACATAGTATTTATATGGCTCCGCAGAAGGTGTATTTGATATGCAGGCTAAAATGTGCCCACACCCCTGTGCGGAATAGAATCGGCTACCTCGCATTGCTTTGCAGCGCACAATCTTATTCACGGGAAATGTTGTATTTGTAAATGCTTCTGCATAGTACTTCTCACTATCGGACAAATCATGTATCATTACAGTGACAGTATCAGCAAGATTATTGTATCTTTTGACCTGAGCGAAAATAAAACTCCTCGGAAATTTCTCGTCCGCCTCTTCGGTAAGTATGGGGCATCTAACATATATACCTTTCTTTATCAAAAACAATAACCTCCATTTGTCGCGTATATTTTCAGTTTCTAAAGACTTCGCAGATACGGCTCGCAACAAATCCCTTTACTTGGGCAGTAGATACACCACTCGCCGGCATTTGCGACGTTGTCTTTACGAACCTTGCCATTTAGGTAATCCAACGTATTTCGTATCAATGGAAGTCTTGCCCCATGTTCTGGTTTGGGCAATTTATGTAGTTTATATGACTTGCTCGGATAACTACGCTTCGCAAGTTGCTCAAACGCTAAAAATGCGTTTTTGGGTTCAAATTCCGAAATGTCAATGTCAAACCGAGCCTTTCCATAATACTTTCGAAAGTTGGAGTGATCATAATCATAATTTTTGATAACAGCGCCATTATATCTGATAATAATGTTATTTTTGATGTAGTTAAATGCGCGTCTTCGCAAATCATCTATTTCAGTTTTTTTCCAAAACCAAAAATAATCAGCTATAAAGTCGGATTCTTGCTTTATGATGTCGTCTAATCGCTGTATGACAGCTTGCTTTGAATTACACTGTATTTTCTTCCATGTATTCTCAACCAAGACGTTCTCATAATACTTTTGATATAGGAATGAACCTTCGGTCACGGGACCGTTATTCATAACGAATTCTAAGAAATATCTATAAGGACAAAGGAACATACTCGCCATCTGTAAACGGTCATATTGAACATCGTTTACATAAGTAGGTTTGAGCGTTATCACCATGTCAGATGATTCCGTGACGATCTCTTCTGTTACTGCCTCTGACATGACACCTAATATTCTAAGAAGAACGTAAGGTTCAGTAGTTTCGTCGCCATATTGTTTTACATAACTTAGCCGCACATTACTTCTATTGAAGTAAAGGCCATAAAACAAAGCATATCTCAAGAAATTACTTCGTTCACCGAGTGCGGCATAATAAACTTGAAATTGCAAGTCGATAGGGGAATACGCTTTCAGAATGAAGGTATCTGTTAAAGGCCACGGTAAAAGCTCGTTAATAAGGTAACTCATATCCTTATCTGATACACAAGCAAAATGATATACTTTCTTTTCGCCACGTTCGAACTGCCCCTTACTCTGAAGAATATCACCATCTATTTGTTCGAAATTCTTAACTATCCAATCCACCTGATTCTCGTCATTCTTTTGCTTGAGGTAATAATGCAAGCCTTGCATAAGATCTTTAAAAGTACCTGAAAAATTTGAGGTAGTATTCTTAATCTGCTCGAAACGTTGCAATAGCGCAGAGATTAAGACACGTTCCTCTTCGTTGGCCAATTCGGGCTGACGTTTCTTGATAAACTCCTCTAAATTACCGAAATGAGTGCCGAAATTTACATAATCCTCGCGTGTTGAACCATTAGAGAACAAGAAGATAGCTATTGTATTGAGTTCGGTTACTGCTGATACGAGGTCTGTAATATCAGTTTTCTTTATTTTGTAGTGATTATAGATGGAGAGCTGGCGTAACGTAAATTCTTTATCGTCGACCTTAGATTTTTGAACATCATCATACATTTTCTGATACTTATTGGCAACTTTTCCGCAAAATTCGGTATAAGAGGTTATGTCGTCAAGTACGATGGCGATATCATAAACTGTTCGAATTAATTGCTCAGCCTTTGCCGAACTTAATATGCCTGATGACAAGCACTCTTTTATTGACGGCAAGTCAAAATCAATCTCTCCATTTTCCCAGTTCCATAAGCGGTAAATAGCTGCAAAGAACTGCCCAATAGGATAAGATAAAAAATGTCTATCTTTTGAAAATTGGGGATAGTATATTTTCAGCAGACTATGTACGTCACGGTTAACCGTATAAACCTGCTCGTCAAGCAAGCGCAGAACTACGCTGGTGTCAAAGACTTTATTAGCCCGTTCGATGACGCTTAATCCGTCATTGAATTTGTTAAGCGCCTTGTCAAATTGGTTTGATATGAATGTGGCATACTCAGTGACATTACCGAACTCACGAAGTTCACAATCTTTATAAAGGCTGTAAAGAGCACGAAATTCTAAATCGTTTTTTCTGAAGCGCCCCTCGCATAATTCCCCTATTGCCATCCCAAGTGCATTACTTCTGTTTTGTAGACAGTTTGGCTTATATTCTGTGACATTAGTATCATTCAGGACAGGGGAGTTGAAATAGCGGTAAATATAGTCCCACGATGAATAAATCTCCGGATATTTTATTTGATAATTGAACAAGAAGATGATTTCCAGTCCCATCTTCTCCAAATCGATTATCAATCTGAGTTGAGTGGGCGAAAACTGGTGAACGCCATGTATCACAATTGATTTAAGTTCTAAGAGTTTGGTAGTGTTGATGGAGCGCTCAAACCAAGCTCTCTTACCGATTACGTAAGCATTTGTATTAGTCTTATTTTTGTCGTTGAAATCCGATAGCTCTTTTTCAGCCAGGATATCAATTATTACCTTCATCTTTATTAAATCGGGAGTTTTGGGGAACTTGAAGAGCTCAGTATCTTCGTTTTGAATCTGTTTCAAAATGTCAATAAATAAACGCTGTTCTCTATTTGCCATATCAGGATGTAATACGGCGGCTGATATGTTGAGTTCAACAAACAACCTTATTGCATCTAAAAAATAGTTCTGGTTTTGTTGTAAGGAATTGAAAAACGATTCATCAATTTTCTTTTTGGCAAGCAAATTCTTATACACTGCTGTCAAATAGCTATACTGTTTTATTCTTAAGCTTATGTTGTCAGTCCAATTACGATATACCTGATCTGAATTGACGAAATCGTTTAACTGGCAGATAAGACCCTCAATACTGTCCTGCATGACGTCTACAAACCCATTAACCAATGTGCGGGATACGCAGAAGTGGGGCAGGGCTTTTATCTCATCCCAAAACACAGCCTTATTCAAGGAATATGGATCTGTATAGGTATATATTTTGAAAGCCATTCACTCGCCCTCCCTGTGAAGAAGTGACTGCCAAGAAAGGTTTCCTTTTCCATCTAATGTAATCCAAGAGAAAGAACGAATTGCACGAGTCATTGCAACATAAAGGATTCGAGTTTCTTCGCGGCTTCTCTCTGATTTTTCTGAGTCTTCATTATAATAGCTGTTGCATATCAGTTTATCGTTATCGCCATACTTAATGGAATATCCGATCCGGTTTCGACCGGCGTCATTTATTATGCTAATGTGAAGATTGGCTTTTTTTATGGTATCAATTGAAAAGGATGCAAAAGGCAAGATTACATGACCATATTCGAGCCCTTTAGCTTTGTGTACGGTGATGCACTGTATCGGTGTAGTTTCTTGTCCAGTGGGTGGAGATCGGCTATCCATGCTTGTTCCCGCCACTATGTTATTAAACAAAAACTCGTCCAGTGTATTTATTGTTAGGCGGTCAGCATTGCACGTAGATAAGACCTGCTCAAACAGCAAGTCTACATTGAGCTTATAATACTGTTGCTTCCACAAATCATCACTGAAGTTTTGCCAGGGCTTGAGTGTACTGTACATCTCCCTTAATATCTGCAATACTGGCTTTTGGCGGACACTCTTAACTATTGCATCCCAGTTTTTACAATCCGTTATGGATTGTGAAAGCATTGTATCCATTGCCTTAATTAAGTAGTTAGTCTGAGCCTTTTCGTCTGCTCTAGCTCTCCAGCCGCTTTCCCGAATTTGTTGTCGCTGCATAAACAGAGTCGACTTCGGTACATCGATAGAGTAAAAATTCGATGTAACGAGGCTGTAAAGGTAATCAGATTCATCATAGTGAAGCAGGGCATTTACGAGAACCAGCATATCAAGAGCGGGAGTAGACTGATATAAATCACCTCCGGTGTTCGTCTGGATTGTTAAGCCTATGCGCGCTCCCTCTATGCGAATCATATCAGCCTGCCAGTTCTCTCTGACAAGTATTGTTATACTTTTTTCCTTTGCAGAAATCGATTTGCCATTACTTTGTTCGTAATTAATACGTCGCCCAATTCGTTTAATCTCTTCGTAAAGGGCAGGCAGGCGCGATTCCTCCTTTTGAATCGGGATATGCTTGTAGAACTTTCTTGGTACTAAACCATCATTATAATTCTTTGTACCCAACAGTTTATCGTTAAGGGGTTTATAAGTAAGCCATTCATTAGCATCGTTTCCCCAGAAAGTAAACGATGCATCATAGATCTTTAACAAATTCGAGTCCGTTCGGTAATTTCTTTTCAAGAAAAATTCGAGCCACTTGTCGGGCTCTTTTTCAATATGGACTTGGTCAAATGCCTTTTCTTGGGCGCCTCTAAATCGGTAGATACATTGTTTTATGTCACCTACTAAAAAGAGCTTATACTCTAATGTTTTTGCAATAATGAGGAGTATTTCAATCTGCGTGTCGTCAGTATCTTGAAATTCATCTACAAACATATACTGTGGGCGTTTTTTTTGCAGCTCCTTAACTCGTTTCAGGCTTTCAGGATTATGAAGATAACTTTTCAGAAGCGACATCATCGAATTAAGATGTGCTTTGTTTTGCGACAAGAGCTCAGCAGAATAGGATCTTTCGATCTCTGGTATTATATAGGCAAGCAATTCGTGGAGTTCCTTACCGTTTGGACCAGCGGATAAAACGCCGAAATCGGCTGTAGTAATTCTAGTTACTTCGATGCTTTTATTGTGCAGCTTTGTGATGAACTCAATGATGTTCTCACGTAATTCATAGAGTGGCATACCAAGCGAGGTGATGAAAGTTTCACCTTGTTCTCTACGCATTTTGGATATGTAGTCATCAAGCATAGAAGATATTTTTTTGCGTCTATGGAATTGTGTTGAGGTTATATTGACATCTATTCCGTACCCAAACTCTGTTCCAAGTGCTGATATTAAGGATTTTACATAAGAATGGATTGTGCTTATCTGCATCTTATCGATTTTTGAAATTAATGCCAAATAATCTGTATCTGCAGTTATGAAGTAATAGTTTTGAAAATATGACTTTAACCGCTGTTCCATCTGGTCAGCGGCTTCGTTTGTGAATGTTATCATTACGATTTGGTCGACGATGCTCTGGATTGGAATGTTTTGCTTGTAACATACAAATCCAACCCGCGAGATCATGGCATATGTTTTGCCAGTACCGGCACCGGCACGGATAATAATTCCCTTGTCAGGGTCAGCGTGCTCCACCAAGTATTGTTCGATATTGAAAAGGCTGTTATCAGACAGCAAAGATAGCCAATTTAGTTGGGTTTTACATTCGCCATCAATCACAGAAAATTCGGGCACAGATTTACACCTTTCAGGATCTGAAATAACTGACGCTGTGATGTTGAATGCTGAAAATGACTTATCCTCAGTACAAAATGCCGGATAGTGCAGATGTTTATCGGCAAAGTCTATCATCAAGTCATCTTTATTTCGTAAGAGCCCTTTTTCATTGAGTTTTTGGTCTATCGACGCAACGAGGCACTTCAATTCAAGGGGACTTTCACATACTGCATAAATTTTACACCCAGCAGCGTACTTCTCAGATATATCTATTAGTACAGTTGAAGAAGTTGGCGCATTAGCTTTTATGTAAACAAAAAGTGAGTATGAATTGTTTTTCGGTTGATTAATGATTTGCAATACTTCTGTGAGAGAGTCACTATCACAAACCAAGTCAGCTTCAAAAATGCTGCGAACCTCTAACATTAGGTCATCATTAAATGGTGTTCTGATAAAACGGCTAACGTCTGCTATTGCCTTATTTATTTCGTCGTAAAGGGATGTTTTCGATTCGAAATCTTCTTTAAGCAAGGTGAAGTGTTCTTCTGTAACAACGTTAAGATGCTTTGATAAATAGAACCTTTTCGTGATTTGAGGCATACAAACCATTGTAAAAACAAGAGGGAATTTTCCTGTCGCTTGACGTATGCGACGCTCGATAGCGAATTTGTAACCACGCACTTGCTTTTGCGGTGATTGTTTTATCTCGCCATCAGGCGTATTAATGACAATAACATCTCCATTTTCAACACGGACTACAGACGATTCCAGCCAGCCTTTCGCTTCAAATACGATTATACCGACATTCGGTATAAGCATCGCAACGTCGAATTCACGACCAAACACTTCACGATTACGGTATATGATATAATCGTCACTGAAGGCATTTATGAGGTTTTCGCAGAGAAAGTCCTCTCCGTAGTTGCCCGTGTTCTTTTGTGAACCGATCAGTTTAGCCATTATGTCTTATCCTTTCGTGCCGTGATTAGGGAGTCTCAAACAGCACATATCAACGTATACGCAATACTTTATACTGTTAGATGAAAAACGCAGAAACGTTGGTGCAACCTTCTCTGACAAATAAGCACAATATTGGAAAAGCTGTTGTAGGTCGAAAATCCATCATAAAGGAGTCCGTCTATCAGCCGTTATTTTTTGTTAGCATGAGTTTTTAAGGTGTTGCCAGCGACCACCGGTATTTTACCAACTGACATGATCATTGAAAAATTGTGCCCTTTGCAAAGAGATATTGAACGACCAACAACACTTTGATTTTGACTTAACAATGATTCTAATACACTGCGCCAGTAGCTGTATCGGCAAACTGCTTTTTGCTTTGGTGAGGAAGAATCAAGCCAGGAAATCTTAATCCGCATTAACTAGGAATTGTCAAATGAAGCCTCGTTTGTGGGCAATATGTTTTTTGTGTATTGCCATAATAGTTATCATCCTTCCTGTTGCGACCAGTATTTTAGCTCGTATGTCCTTTTGTATAGGCTCCTAAGTTTTTTATCTAGCTACTTAATTTTTATTTATTATAGCACAGAAAATTACATATTAAAGATTTTTTTGCCTAGAGACATGGGGACGGTTCTTTTGTCTTGACAACATCGCTTTGCATAGATAAACTATACTAAGGGTGATAAAGAATGTCAAGACAACGTAGTAAATATGACTGTTTAGAATTCTGATTTTAAGACTTCAGATAGTGAAAAGCGTATGTTGCAGAGGTTTTGTGGCGGAATTGAAGAATCTATCAATTCTGGAAAGGCTAAAGATGCTTCAACAACTGCCTCGACTAATGAAAGTAGAAAAATATATACACAGTTAGGAGAAGAATGGAAAGGATTTTATTACAGAAAAGCTACGTCCATTATTAGTATGTTGGATACCTTAGTAGGGTTTGCACCAGACAAGAATAAACTACAATATGCAATCAACAAAAAAAGAATGGCTCAGGTTGGAATATAGATGTATCCAATCTAAAGTATATGAAAAATAGTTTATCAGAAGCCAAAGGAACAATGGATGAGTTAGCCCTAGTTGACAGTATTATTCATTTCTTGAGATTAGTAAGTGATGGGAAAGCAACCATTGATGATTTGTTTCAGGATATACTCAATTGGTTAAGTAGAGTAAACTTATCAGGAAAGCTGTTTGTAAGATTTGCAGAATAATTAGGAAATTAATGTATGATGGTAAATTCCACTGTTGAGTATTACAATAAGAATGTCAAACAGTTCATTGAAGAAACTAAAAAGCTTGATTTGCGGGATGTTTACGAAAGATTTCTTGTAAACATTTCAGATAATGCAAGGGTTCTTGATTTTGGGTGTGGATCTGGACTTTATGCAGTGTATTTTGCTGAAAATGGATATAGAGTAACAGCAATAGATGCCTAGGAAGAAATGTGCCGAAAAACTTCTGAATATAAAAAAGTCCGAGTGAAAAACTAAGCTTTGAAGGATTAGATGAATACGAAAATTATGAAGGAATATGGACATGTGCGTCTTTGCTGCATGTTCCATTTGATGAATTAGGAAATATTCTTAGCAAAATCGGAAAGGCGTTAACTAAGAGGGGTATAGCATATCTATCTTTTAAATAGGTGAATCTGAAGGATACTGAAATGAAAAGTACTATACAGATATGACCGAAATGAAATTTAGCTATATTAGATCAAAATGTCATATGACTGTGTATGATGAATGGATTTCGGTTGATGTGTCTTTAAATCGTATAGAACAAAAATAGTAGAATATAATTTTGGTAAAGGGGTGAAAATGATGGACGATTTATATAGAAATTTATTAGACATCGAAGGTTTTACCCATATGTTAGATGATACTACAGAATGCTACAAATTTTATTGGATGGACTCGATTCTGGATTTGTTAGCTCAAGGTAGGACACATATTGATTTTGATGACGTTATTAATGGAATGATTGTGGCTGCAATGTATTCTGTCGGAGAGTATCATTTGCACTTGGGATTAAAAGACGCCAACGGAAAGATATTAAACAGTCTTGAAAGAGCAGTTAGCAAATTAATTGCTGTAGTAGAAATCGAAAATGATGCTTCAGAGGATGAAATAATAAATAAAATAAAGAATAATGAGCAGATTATTCATGATGAAAAAATGCAAATTTCTAAAATGGTACCATATCGGTTATTGTCCTCTTTTTTAAAAGATATTGGTGGTAACGATAGGATATGGGATCAAAAGAAGAGATTAATTTCATATATAAGCATGATAAATCAAGTGAATAGATTGCCCTACATTGTAAATGAAGGTGTTGGATTAAAAAAACAAGTAGTCATAGATGAGATATGGGAAAAAATGCTGCTTGATAACTTTGTTCAGATCAAAGGTTGGATTAAGATAAAGAAAGTTAAATATCTTCAAGATAGAAATCCGGGAGTTCCAGGAATTATCTACAAGTTAGAGCCTGAAAATGATAAACATAGAAAATTGAAACACGTAAGAGATTTATGGAAGATAGCTTTGGATATTATTAATATTGAGGATATCTATTCGGGAAAACCAATTAGAAAGAATAATTTCGAGGTGGATCATTTTGTTCCATGGTCATATATTGCTAATGATGAAATGTGGAATTTGATGCCCATAGAAAGCTCACTTAATTCGAGTAAAAGCAACAAGCTTCCAGTTTGGAATAGTCATTTCGAAAAATTTGCGAAAAATCAGTATGAATTATACAAGCTGATTTATAAAAATATACAAATAATGCATTTGTTCAAGGAGTGCCAAAGAGATAATTTAGTTGCGATATGGGCAAACGAAAAACTTTATGTTAAAGGACACACTAGGCAACAATTTGTAGGTGTTTTACATAATAACATGAAGCCAGTATATGATGCAGCGAGAGTGCAGGGATATTCTGTTTGGAATATATAGCCAACAGAGGGAAGCTAAAAAAGCTAATGAAACTGGCATTCGAGTATTGTGATAAATTTGCACTTATAAGGCATAGCCATTTGTTTTATTATCAAGTAATAGACCTACATTTAGCCGAACTGCAAGAGAAATTCATTAAAAAGAAAGAACAGACAGAATGACCTGGCATTAAAGGCTATACCTGCAAGTGTATACTATTCTAAAACTACGAATTATGCCAAAGATAATATCAAAATCATTTGAATCTCTTTTTGGTTGGAAAGCACCATATTTACCTAATGATTTATCTTTTATGTATTTCGGTGCGTGTATCGGTGACATCCAGATTAATATACCGTTTGAATAAAACACATTAACCGTCTTCCATTAAACAGCTTTATCGTTTAGATTGAATGGTTTAATCGTTTGGATTGAACATTTTACCTGCATAAGAGGAGCATTTAAAATAGTTTTACACTTGATAATGTTTTCGACTGCATAATTTGCGGGTATTTTTCTCATATTGCATGACCGGATAAAAAGTGATAACCTCAACTGTGGAGGTGATAAGAGGGAGGGCGCACAAAATCCACCTACCACAGTAATTAAATA
>Ga0209316_100034_pt1 | contig 54734 bp, 53 predicted proteins | sample 3C3metaG_FD_184150 | JGI IMG/M metagenome (GOLD analysis project Ga0209316, IMG submission 184150) | Freshwater bacterial and archeal communities from Indian Creek, Illinois, USA - 3C3 metaG (SPAdes) (version 3) | ecosystem: Environmental > Aquatic > Freshwater > Unclassified | place: USA: Indian... | reverse complement strand
CAGCAATCTCAAACCCCTTTTCTTGGGCAATGTCTTGGATCACGTTTTTAAGGTACGCCTCCACCTCAGCGGTCAACACTTTTCGCCGGTATTTGACCGACCAAACGATGTGATAATTTACGTTGTAAACACAGGTGCGTCCGCGAATAAGATTATCTTTTCTCATGTATATAGTATAGCACAAATACGCGATAAATACCATTATTAACAGGAATATTAACCATACACATAGTACGAGGGGCAAGAATCCTCCCCATTGAAATAGGGAGGATTCTTGCCTTTATCTCCTAAAAAAGACGCTTCGCGTTTTCTATCAACTGACGCGTCTTTTTTATCCGCTAGGGGCTGCCGCCCCTTCGGCGAGCCTGCGGGCTCTCAGCACACCGCAAAGAGTAAGGGGCACGCCCCTTACAAACCCCAACGCATAGGATCGTAGCTTCCCCGAACGATATAATTTCCTATGCTATAAAAAAAGAGGCTAAACGACCCGCTTTTGAGTCTTTAGCCTCTCTTTGTTAACCCGGAGAAACAGCATGCTTATCTAAGTCAAACGAATCGAACCTTATAACAATTCTTCAATCAGGCGGCGCAACGTTGCTTCATCGGTAGGCCCCAAACGAACGTCACGGATTATCCCGCTTCTGTCAAGCATTAATGTCTTGGGAATACCTGTGACCGCGTACATTCTGGCCACCGTCAAATCTGCATCTTTCAGCGCCTGGAATGTGTAGCCGTTATCGCTAAGATATTTTTGCGCGTCTTGCAGTCTGTCATTTACATTGATTGCCAAAACGGTAAATCCCCGGGCTTGTAAATCTTCGTAAACTTGCTGCAGAGTAGGCATCTTCTCGCGGCAGGGAGGACAGGCTGCAGACCAGAAATTGAGCAACACAACCTTGCCCCGCAAATCGGCAAGACTTACCGGGTTTCCCTCAAAATCATTAAGCGTAAATTCAGGAGCCGCTTGCCCTACCGACAGCCCCTCTTGGGAACGGAACTGACTCAATGTCAAAATTGCCGCAGCCAGCGCCAGCAACATAATCAGCATCGGCGTATATTTCTTCATTCCATCACCCCCCCTTGTTAATAAAGCAGTATTGCCAGCCTGGCTGTGAGGCCAAAAAATACGAGTAAGCCAAACACCACTAGCACAAGGCCGAATATTTTCTGTAAATGAGGCAAATAAACCGCAAACCGCTCAACCCAGCGCCCCACCTGCTCCACCAACAGAGCCGCCAGCAGAAAAGGCAACGCCATTCCCAGGGAAAAGGCAATTAACAGGCTGATGCCACCGTCGGTGGCCGCAACGTAAACGAGGATGGCACCCAAAATCGGCCCGATACAGGGCGTCCACCCTGCCGCAAACGCCACACCCATCAGCATGGCTGTGCCGGGGCCTGCTTTAGCAGGCAAGTAGTGGATGCGCCGCTCGCGCTGAAAGAAAGCAGGCGACAAAATACCTGCCAAATGTAGTCCAAAAAGCACTAGCAGAATGCCCGCCAGCCGCTGCAACAGTATCTGCTGCGCAGCAAAAAAGCCGGCAAACCAACTTGTCAGCAAACCCAGCAAGATGAAAACGGCACTAAAGCCCACAGTAAAATTGAGACTGTTGATTAACGCCAGGTTTTTTTGGGGCCTGCCCGTTTCATCAGCCATGGAACCTGCTAAAAATCCAAGATAAATCGGCAAAAGAGGCAGCAAGCACGGCGAAAAAAAAGAAATAACCCCGGACAAAAAGGCTACTACGACAGTTACAGTCGACTGCTCCATCATATACCTCCCCAGGGTTTCTCTCTTCTCTTCTATTATCGCCATAACCTTACCTTTTGTCAAGCACTAACGCGATTTTTGCTGAACCGATTTTTACGCATTCACTTAGGGCTAAAAGCGTTCAGCCATTAAGCGCACAGCAATTGAAAAGTAAATCAGCAGGCCGGTGGCATCTTTAATGCTTGTGACAAGCGGACCGGAAGCATAGGCAGGGTCAACACCCATGCGGCTTAAAACAAGCGGGATCAACGTGCCGATAATCGCAGCAAGTGTTACCGTAGAAAACATCGCGATGCCGACTACCGCTCCCAAAATGGGGTCAGCCTGCCACATCCCGGCCGCCAGTGAAACAGTAGCGCCGCAGACTACACCCATGATTAGAGCCACCCTGATTTCACGAAAAAAATATCCCCACATCTCGGATGCTTCAATTTCTCCTGTGGCCACACCGCGGACAAACACGGTGGATGACTGAGTAGCCACATTGCCACCCATATCCATAATCACGGGAATAAAAAAGACTAAAGCAGCTACAGTCATCAATGCTTCTTCATATGCTTGAATCACACTGCCCACAAATAAGCCGCCGATCAGCGTAATCAGCAGCCAAGGTAGCCTGCGCCTGAGGAGACTTGTGACAGAGGCGTCTACCAGATTCACGCTCTCCAACTCCGCAACGCCGACACGCCGGTAAATATCCTCTGTAGCTTCTTCTTCCAAAACGTCGAGGATATCATCCACAGTTACAATCCCTAATAAGCGCTGACCATCATCAACTACCGGCACAGCCAACAGATCATACTTTGAAACGAGCCGTGCAACTTCTTCCTGGTCCAGGTCGACAGACACATGAACCACATTTTTTCGCATAATCTCTGACAGGCGGGTACCGTCCGGCGAGACAATCAACTCCCGCAATGACAGCACTCCAATCAAACGAGCCTCTTCATCAACTACATAAACGTAGTAGACAGTTTCCGCCTCCGGGGCAATTTCCCGCAAGCGGCGAATCGTTTCTTCCACCGTCATATTTTCAGGAAAGGAAATATATTCAGTGGCCATAATCCCGCCGGCACTATCTTTCCGATATTTCAACAGGCCGCGGATCTCTTCCGCGTCTTCCTCAATCAACGTAAGTAATTCTTTAGCTTCTTCTTCAGGCAGTTCAGCCAAGAGGTCGGCAGCATCATCGGTAGACATCTCTTTTAAAATAGAGGAGGCTCGCTTGCGAGAGAGCAGCTGAAAGAGGTCAACCTGATCAATATCTTCCATCTCCTGAATGACCATCGCCGCTTCTTCGTCACTCAAAAGCTCAAACAGGTCAGCTTTTTGCTCGTCAGTCAAATCCTCCACAATTTCGGCAAAGTCACTCGGGTGTAAATTCTGAAAAAATTCCTGCAGATTAGTGTCCCGCTCTTTAATCATTTTTACGATTTTCTGCAGCGACTTCTGCATTGACATGACGCTCACCTCATTCCCTTTGCTTAAACAATATACTTGCTCAACATTTTCATGGCCTCTTCAATAAAATCAGCATCACCCTCTGCAATCGCTCTCTCAAGGCAGTGACGGAAATGGGTTTGAAACACTACGGAACCTACACTGCTTACGGCCGCCTTCACTGCCGCAATCTGTACCAAAACATCAGCGCAGGATTGTTCTTCTTCAATCATCTTGCGGATTCCTTTGACCTGCCCCTCAATACGGTTGAGACGGTTAAGCACATTTTGACGGTCTGCGTCCATCTTCTCACCCCTTACGCCTTATTCCTTAAAATTATAACCTGTTGCCTGGTATTATTCAATAAAAAAACCCCACGATGCCGTGAGGTACCGTTAGTTTTGAACTGCTCTCTCCACAGGTGGGTGCCCTCCTGTCTGCTTTACATGTCCTCTGCAAAAGGAGGCTTATGCGCTACAGGCAGAGATCAAGCTCCCGAGTTCAAAGTGTTAGCTCAAAACTGTATACGGCGGTTCACAAACACAGCAGGGTTATGTCTACATTATTTCCGCTTCACTGTTATTATAGCAATTTTTTTCGACGCCCGCAAGTGCAATTTCCAGTCAGAACTGTCACCGCGCAGATGTGGGCTTGGAAACTACTTGTTACTGAAGGCCGGGCAGTTGGATAAAGGCTCGGGTCTTTGACACTTAATCAAATATAGAAATTCGGAAAAGCCTTGAAAACAAGGCTTTTTTTGTTATAAAAGTGTCAAATTTTAACCGATTAGTATTGCGTACAGCAAAAACTAAATGGACAGGATCCCATTGAGTGGGCTAAATCATACATCGAAGAGCTTAACAAAAGAGAGGAAGAGCAATCCAGAGAAGTGATCGTTAGATACTCTTTCCAGCCTGCAAGTTCTGCACAGCAGCAATTTTTAGCATTAAGAATTTCCTTCCTTTCTGCCTTTATTTCTGAGCAATATTTCAGCACCGGGATTTTTTATCACTCCACTTTGTCTAAGTACTACTAAATAGGGCGACTTGAATTCCTATTTATTCTATAGAATAAATAGGAATTATAATACAGCCTGCTCTTTTTTGTCAAGACTTTTTTCGGAATATCGCAATTCCCAACAGATTGCTGCACACTTAATTAAGTGATATTATCTAATCATTAAAGAAGCACATTTCTGGTGAAAGATAGAGAGGTGTTACGATTGAAAGCGATGATTTTAGCCGCAGGACTTGGGACTAGGTTGCGCCCATTGACGAACGTGGTGTCTAAGCCGATGGTGTGCATGGCAGGACGGCCCTGCATGGAACATGCAGTGCGGTTGTTAAAAAAGTATGGTGTGACCGAAATTATGGTAAATCTGCATTATATGCCGGAAATGATCCGTGAACATTTTGGCGATGGAAGCGCTTTGGGGTTACAGATCAGTTATTCTCATGAGAAGGAACTGATGGGTACGGCAGGCGGCTTTAAGCAGATAGAAAAGTTTTTTGGGGACGAACCTGCTTTAATAGTGAGCGGCGATGCACTGACGGACATTAATTTTGGAGAGTTTTTACGTTTTCATCAGGAAAATCGGGGGATTGCCACGCTAGCGCTAAAGAGAGTGGCTGATTCCACGCAATACGGTGTTGTGGTCTGTGAAAAAGAGCAGATTATACAATTCCAGGAAAAGCCGAAAAAGAAAGAGGCAATCAGTAATCTGGCAAATACCGGGATTTATCTGTTTGAGCCGGAGATTTTTCAGCATATCCCAAAAGGAATGTTTTATGATTTCGGAAAACAGGTATTTCCGGAACTATTGGCTAATGGGAAAAAAATGTGCGGATACGTGATGCAGGAGTACTGGTGTGATGTGGGTGATCTGAATGTCTACCGGGAGGCACATTATGATATGCTGACCGGCGTTGTAAAAGTGGAATTGCCTGGTAAGCGCTTTGAAGGTAGCATCTGGCTAGGCGAGCGAGTGTCTGTGCACCCGAGCGCGGCATTGGTAGGGCCAATGCTAATTGGCAACAATTGTACCGTGAAGGAGGGTGCAAGGATTTACGGGCCGGCCATTTTGGGCGATAACACCATTGTCGGTAAGAATGTGGTGATTAAAAGGGGTATCCTCTGGAACAGTGTTGTCGTTGAGGATGAGGCGGAATTAGCCGATTCGGTTGTCGCCGATGGTTGCCTTATTTCGGGAGGAATACTTTTAAAGAATAAAGTGTACGTTAAAACCAAATAATTCCCACAAAAAAAGAAGACCGGCTGGTCCGGCCTTAGAGAATGTCGTGATATCCCACTTCATCTAAAATGATTTCGTTTTTATTCGTAAATCGCCACAAGATGCGAATTTTGATATTTACCCGGCTTTCAAAGGTTGCGGGCCGAGAATAATACTTTTTTGTTTTGAGCCCACCTGCAAATGGGTTTAGTACCATTTTACCAATGGCAGCTTTTATCATGCCTTGCTCCTGTAAAGTCATTTTTTTGTAATTGCGTTTGAACTTTGGGGAAAACGCAATCTTCAACTGCGGCATGTACACTTCTCCTTCAGTCAGCATCCAAATCAGCGAAGAGGTCTGCCAATTGTTCTTCGGTGTAGAGCTTAAGCTTTCCTTCGGCATATAGCTGATCGGTTTCCTTCATCGCCGACATCACTTCTGGCTGCCAGCCCCAGACTTCATCTTTAGGGATGGCCATCACCTTCACGGGTCTTAGCTTGATTTCGCCTTCTCCAACTGAAAATTCAAGAACGTCCCCAACTGATAAATTAAACTGCTCCATAATCTCTTTTGGGACTGTTAGCTGACCCTTTTGCTTGATTTTTGAAATTACAGACATATTTAATCGTCCTTTCTAGCTTACCTGCAAACCGTTTCTACTGTTTGACTGTCTTACCGGTTTTACGGTTTTACGGTTTTACTCTCTACCCTTATTATATGTCAAAGCATTAAAAAGTACCAACACTAATTCATAAAATTACCGCCATCAATTCCTTACTTTTTTTCAGGCAAAGCTAGCTTGATATGCAGCTCTTTTAGTTGCGAGCCTGCCACAGTCGCGGGTGCCGCTGTCATTAGACAGCCGGCGCCGGCTGTTTTTGGGAAAGCAATTACATCGCGTATAGAATTTTTGTCGGCCATCAACATTACCATGCGGTCTAGGCCAAAAGCAATTCCACCGTGGGGCGGCGTACCATATTCAAAGGCGTCCAGCAAGAAACCGAATTGCTCTCGTGCACTTTCGGGCGAAAAACCAAGCAGCTTGAAAATCCGCTCCTGCAGCTCCCGTTTATAGATCCGCAAAGAGCCGCCACCGATTTCCACTCCGTTTAAGACTAAATCATACGCTTTAGCCAGTACATTTTGCGGGTCGCTCTCCAATTTTTCTAAGTCTTCGTCACGCGGCGCCGTAAAAGGGTGGTGGTTAGCCACATACCGCTGCTGCTCTTCAGCAAAAGATAAGAGCGGAAAATCTACCACCCAGAGAAAATTCCGCCGCTTTTCATCCAGCAAGCCAAGCCGTTCAGCTAAATGCAGGCGCAGCGCCCCGAGTGACTGATAGGCTACCTCCCGCTTATCTGCCACAAACAGCAGCAAATCGCCGGGCTCCCCGGCCATCAATGCCACAATCCGCTCTAAGGTGTCTGTAGTGAAAAACTTGGCAATCGGTGAACGGACGCTGCCGTCCACTTCCACAAACATATATGCCAAGCCTTTGGCAGCAAACTGTGCAACAAACGCCGTCAACTCGTCAAGCTCACGGCGGCTGAAATGCCCGCATCCTTTAGCGTTAATCGCTTTCACTACCCCGCCGCCGGCAAGCGTCTGTCTAAAGACCTTAAAATCTGCGCCAGCCACAATCTCAGACAAGTCGCAAAGCTCCAGTCCGAAGCGTGTATCAGGTTTATCGCTGCCGAAACGCTCCATGGCGTCCTGATAAGTCAGCCGCGGGAAAGGTACTGGAATCTCCTCACCCAACGCCCCGGCATAAACGTGGGCCATCATCTCTTCCATCAGGCCCAGCACCATCTCCTGATCACAAAAAGAAAGCTCTAGATCAATCTGCGTAAACTCCGGCTGCCTGTCGGCCCGCAGATCTTCATCCCTAAAACAGCGGGCAATTTGAAAATATCGCTCCGTACCCGCCACCATCAAAAGCTGCTTAAAGAGCTGCGGCGATTGCGGTAAGGCAAAAAAACTGCCCGGGTTCACCCGGCTTGGCACAAGATAATCTCGCGCTCCTTCCGGCGTACTTTTTGTCAGCATTGGCGTTTCCACTTCCAAAAAACCTTCCTTGTCCAGATAATCTCGGACAAGCTTGCAAACACGATGACGCAAAAATAAGTTCTTCTGCATCTCCGGGCGCCGCAAATCCAAGTAGCGATAGCGCAGACGAATATTTTCGTCCACATCAACGCCATCTTCAATATAGAAGGGCGGCGTTTTAGCTCTGTTTAAAATTGCCAGCTCTTCCGCCTGCACCTCAATCTCTCCGGTGGACAATTTCTGGTTCATCGTCTCGGGAGAACGAGCCACCACTCTCCCTCTTACCATCAAAACAAATTCATTGCGAATCTCCTCTGCCTGCTCAAACATGACGGCATCCTGTTCAAAGTTAAAAACTACCTGAATCAAGCCGCTCCGGTCACGTAAATCCAGAAAAATCAGCTTACCATGGTCGCGGCGACGCTGCACCCAGCCATTCAGCGTTACTATCTCGCCAAGCTGTGCTTTAATTACCTCACCGCAGTAAACATCGCGCAAATTCATTTCTTTGCCCCCTTAACCAGCTTAGCCACCATGCTTGTCAGTTCAGCCAAAGCCACGTCTGTCTGGCTTCCCGTTTGCATGTCACGCAACATGACTTGTCCACGCTTTATTTCTTCATCACCAAGAATCACGAGATACTTGGCTTGCTTTTTATCAGCAAACTTAAACTGTGCTTTTAGGCTGCGCCCCAAAAAATCCTTGTCTGCCGCCACACCCTCCGCCCGCAGGTCCATCACGACCCGCAACGCCTCTGCCGCCGACACATTCCCGGCGGTAGCCACAAATACATCTATCGATTTGCTCACCGGCGGCGAGCAGCCCGCCGCCGCCCGAGCCAAAAGAACTCGCTCAACGCCAATGCCAAACCCAATCCCCGGCACATCCGGTCCGCCAATAGCGGCCAGCAAATGGTCATAGCGCCCGCCACCGCACAGGGAGCTTTGCGCACCAAGCACCGGCGAAACAATCTCAAACGCCGTTTTAGTATAATAATCAAGTCCGCGCACTAAACGCGGATTTACCACATACGACTCGCCCAAAGCATCCATAGCCTCTCGCACCGCGGCAAAATGTTCCGCGCAGTCTCCGCAGAGATTATCAATCATCAGTGACACGCCCACAGTCAATTCCTGACACACTTCATGCTTACAGTCCAAAATTCTTAACGGATTTTTATGAAAGCGGCCGGTGCAGTCCGGGCAGAAGCTATTTACTTTCTCCTTTAATTCTTCCTGTAGGCACGCACGATACGCAGCCCGGCAGAGGGGGCAACCAACGCTGTTAAGCTGGAGCGTAAATTCTCCCAATCCCAGCGCGCGGAAAAGATGAAGCGATAACATCATTACTTCCGCATCGAGAGACGGTTCCATTGCGCCAAAGACTTCCACGCCAAACTGGTGAAACTGCCGGTAGCGGCCGGCCTGCGGCCTGTCATAACGAAACATGGGCTCTATGTAATAAACCTTCAGCGGCTGCGCCTCACCGTAGAGCTTATGTTCCAGGTAAGCCCGTGCCACCGGGGCAGTCCCTTCCGGCCGCAATGTCAACGAGCGATCACCACGATCTGTAAAAGTATACATTTCCTTAGCAACAATATCGGTCACTTCGCCCACACCGCGCAAAAACAGTTCTGTATGTTCAAACACCGGTGTACGGATCTCGGCATATCCGAACAAACGGCAAAGAGCCCTGACTTTTTCCTCAAAAAATTGCCACTGTTCTACTTCATCAGGCAGAATATCCCGGGTTCCCCGTGGCGCTTTAGTTAACACAATCATACCTCCCTTACAAAAAAACCCCGCCTCTATTCGGCCGGGAGTCTAAGTTTGCCAATTTAATTCTAGCCAATCCGCACAGGCTTGTCAACCTGCGACCCAAAACAGACAGGTCACTCTGCCCTGAAAATAGCCCCAATAACTCCCCTCGGGCTAGTCCTTACCCACACATGACACCGAAAGGGTAGTGAACTCTCTACAAAAAAACATCAAGTAAAAACCGCAGCACCTTTTTGCCTTCTCTAAACCCTTCCAGAGATTGTTGACTTTCACAGAATGCGGACGCGAGCGTTAAGTGTCAGCAGCGTTTAGCGAACGGGAATTCGCAGCGTTAAGACATGCCAACGGTTCACATGCTGTAAGCCCAGAGGTTTTGGCATGTTAGCGAGAATTACTGTTCGTAGCTGCGAAAACGTGCGAGCGTTGCATTTGAGGAAGGCTACATTGCCCAGAATGCTTCAATATCTCATCCCCGGTGTCAAGCGTGTCTCTGGTTCAGCCCCTCGGGAGATGGCTAGGGGTGAGGACATCGCGAGGACAGAGTGAAGTATTATTTTCATCCTTCTGACGGTGCCTCGTCTTTATGAGGGCATGGGGGCCTACTATCTGCTTGGGCGGGTTTGAAACCCGCCCCTACATGGTACGAGCGAATCAGAAGCGTTCCCTTCTGCCATCCAATTCCCTTCTCCCATTGGTGTCTGTGAATCGGCTATTTCGCCGATTCAAACGAGTCCGACATCTGACCTCCGACCTCTAATAGCTATTTCGCCGATTCAAACGAGTCCGACATCTGACCTCCGACCTCTAATAGCTATTTCGCCGATTCAAACGAGTCCGACATCTGACCTCCGACCTCTAGCAAACCACCCCGCCCTGACGGGCACCCCTCCTAGGGAGGGGAATTTTTAAGTAAGATCCTGGTAGAGAATAGTACTTAAATAGCGCTCCCCAGTGTCGGGGAGAACTACCACTATATTTTTTCCCTTGTTTTCAGGGCGCTTGCCAATTTCGGCGGCGGCAAAAGCGGCGGCACCGGAAGATATCCCCACCAACAGCCCCTCTTGTTTTGCCAAAGCGCGCGCCGTCTCGATGGCCTCTTCATTTTTTACGAGAAACACTTCATCAATCACACTTTTATTGAGGATATCCGGAATAAAACCGGCACCGATTCCCTGGATTTTATGAGGACCGGGACTGCCGCCGGAAAGCACCGGCGAATCGGCAGGTTCCACCGCAATAATGCTCACACCCGGCTTCCTTTGCTTTAGCACTTCGCCCACGCCTGTAATCGTGCCGCCGGTGCCTACGCCGCCAACAAAGATGTCTACTTCACCGTCTGTATCTCGCCAGATTTCTTCTGCTGTTGTTACACGATGGATCTGCAGATTAGCCAAGTTTTTGAACTGTTGAGGAATAAAAGCGTTAGGCGTTTCCTCTGCCAGCTCTTCAGCTCTCCTAATCGCTCCTTTCATCCCTTCCGCACCGGGAGTAAGGATCAGCTCTGCACCCAAAGCTTTTAAAAGGTTTCTCCGCTCAATACTCATTGTCTCCGGCATGGTAAGAATCAGCCGATAACCTCTAGCAGCTGCCACAAACGCCAGAGCAATGCCGGTATTGCCACTGGTCGGCTCAATAATCACAGAGTTTTTTGTCAGCAGACCTCTTTCTTCCGCATCTTTAATCATCGCGTAACCGATGCGATCTTTAACGCTGCCAAGAGGATTATAATATTCCAGCTTGGCTATCACCTTCGCAACCACACCGGCGTTAGCATTAAAATTCTTTAACTCTAGGAGTGGAGTATTGCCAATTAAATCAATCAGACTTGCAGCAATTTTAGCCATTTTTCTTTCCTCCAGTACAAATATTTTTTCTTGTAGCATAGGAAATTATATTTCTTGTTAATTCTGTTTAAGTAAATTATCTTTAGCGGTGACTTTTCGGTAAGACTGCTCAACTTCAGGCACGTCCATCCACCAGATATCACCGGCACCGCTGATGCTGCCTGCAGATTGACCTTTATCGAAAGCTATAATAAGCATAGCAATGATAATAGCCGCTGTCAACGCCACCCAACTCATGGCAGCAACATACTTGTTTCTCCTGTTTGCTAAATTTTGCATCAGCTTCCCTCCTAGTAAGGCAGCGGAAAAATATTACCACCAAAGAAAATGTAAGCCGCTACCAGTGTCAACACTAAATTTGCCGTCTGGCCCACAATGTAGAGTGTGACGGGACTGCCGCCTTTAATCAGACTGACCAGTCCTTTAAAGTTGGTTTCCAAGCCGATGCTCACAAAAGCCAGAGTAAAGAAAAAGTCACGAAAACCATTGATCGGAGCGGACACAGACGCTACCACCGCAGCGGGGAGCACAAAGGAGAAAACTAAAGATGCCAGCACAAATCCCAGGATAAACTTAGGTAAACGAGTCCAGATTTCCAGGGGGCTTACTTTTTCTTTTTTGCTAGTACCATCCCCTTTTTCTTCTATTCTAATCCAGACTATGGCGATAACAAAAGCAATAATCCCAATCAAAATGTTCTGAATCATTTTAATTACCGAAGCCACTTCCACAGCCTGCTCGCTTAGCATGGTAGCGGCAGCCACCACAGCGCCGGTAGAATCGATCGTGCCGCCAAGCCAGGCACCGCCCACCATGTCGTTAATCCCGGCTAAACGGATCACTACTGGCATGGCAACCATCATGATCACGGTAAAAATCAAGGTAACAGAGACGGCTAAGCTGATTTCCTCTTTTTTTGCGTTGGCTGCCGTACCTGAGGCAATAGCCGCAGACACACCGCAGACTGAAGTGGCAGAAGCGATGGTAATGGCAAGACCACGCTGGTCCTGCATCTTTAAATATTTTTGCGAGAACCAATACATAAAAATCAATACAATTGGAGTAACCAACCAAGCCACACCCAGACCCAAAGCGCCCAAAGCCAGCATGCGGTTAAAAAGGATGGATGCTCCTAGTAAAACAAGACCGGTCTTAATATATAATTCTGTACGGGCCGCCGACTTAACAAACGCGGGAACGCTGATCGTGTTGCTGATCAACAAGCCTAGGACTAAAGCCCAAATCACATTATTAAGCCCATAGTGCCTAAGTGGACTATAGTTGCCCAGCAATTCGGCAACAATACCTATGCCAAAAATCAGCGGAAACGCCAACAAAAACTTGCTCAGTTCTTTTTTCCCGCAAAAACTGACGGAAACTGCAAAGAGAAGCAGAGAAATGAAACCAGTCAGCAAAATACCCGCAAATATTTCGGCAGGAATGGCCGACAGTAAGTTTGCGCCATCTTGGCCCCAGCGGCCCGGCAGCGTCGGCTTCGACAAAAAACCTGCACTTACAGAAATAATGACAACCGCTCCGAGCCAGACAGCCCACCAATCCTCATGCTGCCATAAACTGGACCAACCGTTTTGCCTCTTTTCCACTACCTGATTCACCCCACATCTCCGCCTCTCCCTGCCGCCCCTGCTTGACTCCGGGTCGGCATTTTCAATTCCTACTAATTCTATTAGTTTAGTAGTATTATATATCCCCCTTCCGCAGCTGTCAATAGCTTATCAACTAAATTTATCACAAAATAAAAAAGACGCTTCGCGTTTTCTATCAACTGACGCGTCTTTTTTATCCGCTAGGGGCTGCCGCCCCTTCGGCGAGCCTGAGGGCTCTGAGCACCCCGCAAGAGTAAGGGGCACGCCCCTTACAAACCCCAACGCATAGGATCGTAGCTTCCCTGAACGATATAATTTCCTATGCTAAAATATACGCCTTTAGCGGCTAAAATCCAAAGCTTGCGCCAAGTCATTTTCTAAATCCGCATAAGACTCGAGGCCGACCGACAACCGAAATAAGCTTTCCTCAATCCCCAGTATTTCCTGGTACTTTTTTGGCATTGACGCATGCGACATAGTGACTGGATGAGAGAGAATGCTTTCTACGCCGCCAAGCGAGACTGCCAAAAGCGGCAGTTTGACCCGCTTAAGAAAAGCTCTGGCTCCCTGCCGATCTGCCAGCGTAAAGCTCAGCACACAACCAGGTCCGCCGCTTTGCGCCTCGTGCACTTCCCGTCCAGGATGAGCCGGTAACCCCGGATAGTGCACTGCCGCCACCTGTGGATGGGCTAAAAGCCAAGCTGCCAGCTTTGCCGCCTTCTCCTGCTGTGCATCCAGGCGAACTTTAAGCGTCCTGATTCCCCGTTGGACAAGCCAGCAATCCTGCGGACCAAGCACGGCACCGAAAGTATTTTGCACCATACGCAGCCGCTTCGCCAGCAGCTCATCTTTCACTACTGCTACGCCGGCAATAGTGTCACTATGTCCGCCCAAAAATTTGGTGGCCGAGTGGACTACCACATCTATCCCTAATTCCAAGGGTCGCTGCAGGTACGGCGTCATAAAAGTGTTATCAACAATCGTAAATAAGCCGTGACTTTTTGCTAAGTTGGCACAGGCGGCTAGGTCAGTGATTCGCAAGGTGGGGTTTGAGGGAGTTTCTAAAAAAAGCGCTTTTGTTTGCGCAGTAATGGCCGCCTGAATGGCGCCCAGGTCGGCAGTGTCCACAAAGCTATGAGTAATGCCAAAATGATTAAATAGCCCCGTCAGCGCACGATATGTACCGCCGTAGACGTCCCTGGAGACCACCAGATGCTCACCGGCGCTAAGCAAGCTCAGCGCCGAGGAGATTGCTGCCATTCCCGAAGAAAAGGCAAAACCGTACATGCCCCCCTCCAGCACAGCCATCAACCCTTCCAGCGCATCTCGCGTAGGGTTGCCGGAACGGCCGTACTCAAATGGCCCGAAATTATCAATGGAAGGTTGCCTAAAAGTGGAGGCGTGGTAAATGGGGATGCTGACAGCCCCGGTGTGCTCGCAAAGATCATACCCGGAGTGAATCAATTTTGTTTCCCAGTCCATGGCTATCCCTCCGCTTTCTCTGGATTTAGCGCCTGAGCCAAATCTGCACGCAAATCTTCCCTGTGTTCGATGCCGACCGAAAGGCGCAGCATACGCTGGTCGATTCCGAGGCGCTGCCTGGTAGCCTCCGGCACGTCGGCATGAGTCTGCAGATACGGATAAGTAATTAGCGACTCTACCCCGCCTAACGATTCGGCAAATGTAATAATTTGCAGGCGGCCAATCAATTCTCTGGCCAGCTCTTCGCTCTTAACTACAAAAGAAAGCACTGCTCCCGCTCCGCTCGTCTGCGGGTGCAATTCGTGCAGGCCAGGGTAGAGCACCTTCTCTACCTGCTGCTGATTCTGTAACCACTGAGCTAAGTAACCGGCATTTTCCTGTTGCCTGTCCATGCGGACCGCCAAAGTCTTTAAACCGCGCAAGAGCAGCCAAGCGTCATGAGGGGCGAGTACCGGACCGGTGGCGTTTTGCATGAACGCCAACTCACTAGCCAGGCCGGGATTTGCGGTGACGACCGCGCCTGCCAGCAGGTCATTATGTCCGCCCAAATACTTTGTGGCGCTGTAAACTACTAGGTCAGCCCCCAGCAACAATGGCCGCTGCAGGTAACTGGTCAAGAGCGTATTATCTACAACCGTCAGCAGGCCATATTTTTTGCCCAAAGCGGCAACGGCAGCAATGTCTGTGGTAACGAGCGACGGGTTCGATGGTGTCTCCAGAAATATGGCGCGGGTTTGCGGCGTAATCGCTAACTCTACCGCCGTCAGTGCTGCAGTATCTACATAACTGACAGAAAGGTTAAACTTAGCAAAAATCACATCCATCAGCCTGTAAGTGCCGCCGTATAGATCTTCCCCGAAAATCAGGTGGTCACCGGCTTTGAAAAGCATCATTACTGCCGTAATAGCGGCCATTCCGGAAGCAAAAGCATACGCTCCCACCCCTTCGTCCAGCGCAGCCAGAGCTTCTTCCAGTGCTTGCCGCGTGGGATTTCCTGTTCTGCTATAGTCGTAACCGGTGGACATGCCGGGCGCCGGGTGGGCAAAGGTAGCAGACTGGTAAATAGGAACGCTTAGCGCCCCTGTGGCAGGATCAAAACGCACGCCACTTTGCACTAAGCGTGTGCCAATCTCTTTTCCCCGGCCGGCACCACTGCCAAATCTTTTTTCCATCTATTGCACCTCTTTCCGTAGCGTATTTCTTTCGTTTTTCTCTCCTCTTCCTCGCTAGTCTGCCTGTTCCGCCTCACAAACTGCCTGACAGTAATTTTCAGTTCGCAAGTCGATTATCGTGGGATTATCACCGCATACCGGGCAGTCAAGCTTGCGCTTTACTTTGGCGGACATAAACTCCAGCCCCAAAGCATCTACCATTAACAAGCGTCCGATTAGCGGCTCGCCTACCCCCAGAATCAGCTTTATAGCTTCCGTTGCCTGAATTACACCTATCAAACCAGGCAGTACCCCAAGAACGCCCGCCTCTTGGCAACTTGGCACCACTCCTGCCGGCGGAGGTTCGTGAAAGATGCAGCGGTAGCATGGTCCTGCCGGTGGCTTAAACACGGCGGCTTGCCCATCAAAGCGCAAGATACTGCCATAGACATATGGTTTTTCATAGATTACCGCCGCATCGCTCAGCAAATAACGGGTGGCAAAATTATCACAACAATCCACCACCAAATCATATTCCGGCAGGATGCGCGGCAGATTATCTGCGGTGGCCAGCTCCGGATAAACCTGCACATTCACATCGGGATTAAGCTGCCTGATCGTCTCCTTGGCCGACACCACCTTCAGCTTGCCTATATCAGGCGTAGCGTGAATTACCTGCCGTTGTAAATTACTTAAATCCACAATATCCGCATCCATGATGCCCAGCGTCCCCACCCCGGCGGCAGCCAGATAAAGTGCCACAGGAGAGCCCAACCCGCCCGCACCAATCAGCAGCACTTTGGCATTCAACAGCTTCTCCTGCCCCTTGCCACCCACTTCCGGCAAAAGAATATGCCTGGAATAACGCACAATTTGCCGGTCTGTCAGCATGGACTCCACCCTCCTTCCCTCAGCTATCTTTTCCTAAACTACCTTCTTTCTCCACCAACATGCGATATGTCCCATTCTGCTGTTTTTCTAGGGCGACAACCCTATGTCCTTCAGCGCGCAGGCTCCGCGGCACATTTTTTACTGCTTCGCCGCCGCTTAGCAGAATTTCTAAAATATCGCCCGTTACCAAAGCCTCCAAAGCCAGTTTAGTTTTGACAAAGGTTATCGGGCAGCTATCTTTAACGATATCAAGCATCTTTTTTGGTTGCACGCTCCATCGCCTCCCTGTACTTTTCCCAGCCGATCCGCTCAATTACTTTACCGAAACGCTCCTTGCTCCTGCCGTGTTCCCGGAAAAACGCAAGACTGGCTTCAATCGCCGCAGGGATTTTAGTTATCGGCATAAAACTGATTGCAACCTCTCCCAGTTTGGGGTCACGACCAATGCGGCCGCCGGCCCATACTCTCACGCCGGCCTCTCCCTCACGCCAAGCGCCGCTGGGACAGGCAGTCACACATTCTCCGCAGGCAATACACTTTTCACGACTAAGCAAAGGATAACCGTCCTGCATCGTAATGGCTGCGACAGGGCAAAGATCGGCGCACAAACCGCAACTGATACAGTCTTTCTCCCGTAATGCCGGCCTGAGCACACCTCCAAAGCCAAGGTCATTTTCCTGCGGCTTAGCACAACTTCTGTTACAGCCGGCAACCGAAATTTTAAACTTGCCGGGCACCGGCGCAGCAAAGAACTGCTCATCAAGCTGCCGTGAAAGTGCTTTGGCATCAACATGGCCGTGGGGGCACATATAAGAACCCTGACAAGCCATCACGCCGCGCACCGTACCGCCGCAAACGCCCAGTTCTACACCGCCGGCGCGCAGCTCTTCCCTCACCGCATCAATATGCTCAAAATGAATAAACGGAATCTCCATCCCCTGGCGAGTCGTCAGGTGGATATAACCTTTGCCGTATTTTTTGGCCACCTGATGAATAGTCTCCACTTGCTCCAGCGTCAGATTCCCGCCGGCCACCCGCAGGCGCACGGCAAAATAGTCTTTTTGCAACTGTTTAAGGAAACCACCCTTTTTCAGTTCAGCAATATTCATTTCCATTTTTTATTCCTCCCCTAACTTCTCATACTGAAAACGAGCTTATTTCCTAATAATTACATAGGATTGCTATGCATTTACTACATTATAAAAGTGCAGTTCACCCCTGTCAATGTTTTGCAGAACTTTGCCTGGTTTTCAGGTAATCTGGAAAAATGGGAAATATTTGCCATAGCGAATCCTGTCGCTCCATGATAAAATAGGGGAGGAAGCTGGCACCTCTTCCAAAAATAATGCTGCAGAGGATGATGCTTAGTGAAAAAACTTCTCCCCGTCTCATTGATAATGCTTCTGCTCCTTACTTTCATGCCGGGGACAAGCCGTCCGGTAAGCGCTGTCACTCTCCGCACTGCCACCGTTAACGTCGCTGTCCTTAATGTGCGCAGCGGCCCCGCTATTTCGCACCAGCGGATTGCTACCGTCAGTAGGGGTACTGTTTTGCCAGTGCTCTCTGAGCAGGCAGGCTGGGTGCAAATTTCTCTCCGCAGCGGACAGACCGGCTGGATTACGACTGAATTTATTACCTTGCGCAACCAACAACCCGGCTCGTGGGCACGCGTTAATGTGGCTGCGCTTAATGTCCGCTCCGGCCCCGACACCACTTTTAACCGCATTGCCAGCGTTACTATGGGAACTGTGCTCCCCATCATACATAGCCAAGGCAACTGGCATCAGCTAAGACTGCCCTCCGGGCAAGCAGGTTGGGTTTTTTCCGCCCATGTCACCGTCAGCGCGACAAACCCAACTAATACTGCTCCCTCGCCTAACTTGCCACCCGCGCCTACACCAACTCCATCACCCTCCCCTACCCTTAACCAACGAAACGGCACAGTAAATCATTTTTCTCTCCCGCTCCGCAGCGGACCTGACGTCACATTTAATACCATTACCACTCTTCCCCCCCAGACACAAGTTGTAATTTTGCAAACCCAGGGCAGATGGCACCAAGTTCGCCTAACAACCGGACAAGTCGGTTGGGTTTTTGCACAATATATTTCGCTCAACGCAGCCGCTCCTACTCCCTTGCCAAGCCCCAGTCCTGCGCCCCTGCCCAACCCTGCACCACAACCGGCGCCTGTGCCAGCTCCAGTCCCTATCCCTGTTGCCAATCCCCAAACCGGAACGGTAACCATGGCTGCACTCCCGCTCCGCAGTGGTCCTGCCGTTTCTTTTAACGCCATCACCACCCTTGGACTAAATAGCCAACTGACAATTTTGCGGACACAAGGCAACTGGCATGAGGTTCGTTTACCCGGCGGACAAGTTGGTTGGGTTTTTGCGCAATACGTTTCCATTAATCAGCCCGGACCCATCCTCTCCCCAATCTCCAACCAGCCTGGAACTGAACAGCCCGCCACCGGAGAGACGTCAACGCAGCGCTTAGCCAGAGTCACCGTCAACGCGCTGAACTTGCGGAGCAGCCCTTCGACAGAAGCTGAACGCATCACACTCCTGCCGCTCGGCACGCTGGCGGAAGTCGTGGCTGAAAGTGGCGAATGGCTCCAGATCCGTCTTTCGTCCGGCCAGCTAGGCTGGGTATTTGCTGAATTTGTACTCGTGTTCAACCGCCAGGCGGCACCTCCTGCCACCGGTACCGGCACAGCGCTTGCCGGTCAAGTTATCGTGATCGACCCTGGCCATGGCGGCAGCCCAGGTGCTGTGGGGCCAACCGGACTGATGGAAAAAGATGTTGTGTTAGACGTTTCCCTCCGGGTCGCCGACAGGCTGCGCCAAGCCGGTGCCACCGTAATCCTCACCCGCGATACTGACAGCATTGTTTCTCTGGCCGGGCGCGTCGAAATTGCCGCAGCCGCTAATGCTCACATCTTTGTCAGCATCCACACCAATGCGCACACAAACACTGCTATCGGCGGGACAGAGACATACTTTTTTCAGCATAGCGCTACTGCCCCCGCATCCCGGCTCTTGGCAGAATATCTTCAAAAAGAACTGGCTCAAGCACTGGGTCTACGAGATATCGGTGTAAAGCACGGCAACTTCCATGTTATCCGCGAAACCACCATGCCCTCGGTCCTGCTGGAGCTGGCCTTTATCTCAAACGCACAGGAAGAAGCGCTGATGCGTACAAACGACTTCCGCCAAAACTCAGCCGATGCTATTTTCCGCGGCATAGAAGCATACTTCATCTTCTAACCTAGCGTACCATGTAGGGGCGGGTTTCAAACCCGCCCGCCAGAGGCTTCCGCACATCGGTGGAAATTCATTCCTGAGCGCCCGCGAACGTAATAGGGAATCCGCCCTGCAACCCCCTATCGTGCAGAAAACTAGATAATTTTTTACCCTGAAAATCGCCCCCACAGCACCCTCTGCCTCTGCCCAGCTTTTCCCCTCTCCCTGCGGGAGAGGGCTAGGGTGAGGGCCAGCTGAGGCGCATTTTCATCCTTCTGATGGTGCCGCAGGCGGCATGATTGTCTACCCTGAAAATAGCATTTACCATCTGCTTGGGCGGGTTTGAAACCCGCCCCTACATGGTACAAACGAAGGCAATAAGTGTTCCCTTCTCCCATCCCGACAAATTCCCCTCTCCCTGCGGGAGAGGGCTAGGGTGAGGGCCAGCTGAGGCGTATTTTCATCCTTCTGATGGTGCCCCCCGTCTTTGTGGGGGCATGGGGGTCTACCCTGAAAATAGCCCCGAACAGTCCCCTCTGCATCTGCCCAGCTTATCCCCTCTCCCTGCGGGAGAGGGCTAGGGTGAGGGCTGGCTTAGACGCATTTTCATCCTTCTGATGGTGCCCCCGTCTTTGTGGGGGCATGGGGGTCTACCCTGAAAATAGCATTTACCATCTGCTTGGGCGGGTTTGAAACCCGCCCCTACATGGTACGAGCGAGGGTATAAGTATTCCCTTCTCCCATCTCAACAGCCCCCCCCCCATCTTCCTTCCCTGCAAATCCCCTCTCCCTGCGGGAGAGGGCTAGGGTGAGGGCATGATTGTCTACAAAATAAAAGGGCATAACGATACTTTGCTTTAAAAGTTCGTTACGTCCTTTTCCTTTTCTTGCTTGCTTGTTTTCTTGCACTGTCCTTTAACTCTAGCCTTTGAGGCGGTAAACATGGTAGACGTCTTTGACTCGGTTGATGCGGCTGATAATATTGTCTAAGTGAGCAATATCCGCAACCATCACAGTCATACTGATTAATGACAGCCTGTCTTTTGTGCTCCGCCCGTTTAAAGCGGTAATATTTACTTTACATTCGGCCACAGCGTTAACCACATCCATCAAAATTTGCGACCGGTCCATGGCGCTTACTTCAATCTCTACCGGATACGCTCCTTCAGCCCTTTCTTCCCAAGAAGCGTCAAGCAGCTGCTGTTTTTCCGTCCGCTCCTGCACATTGGGGCAGTCTTTGCGATGAATAGAAACACCGCGGCCACGAGTAACGACGCCCGCAATCTTGTCGCCGGGAACCGGGGTGCAACACTTGGCAAAGCGCAAAAGCAAGTTGTCTATCCCGTCAATCCTTACACCTTTGCCGGCTTTGCCTGGTTTTTGCGGTTTAAACTCTTTAAGAGGCTCCGGTGCTGCAGGGCCGAACTTTTTGCGGTATTCTTCCTTTAAGCGGCTCACCGCCTGCGCCGGCGTTATCCCACCCAACCCGATAGCCACATAGATTTCTTCTTCGCCGTGAACATTAAATTTTTTTCCCATCTCTTGCAAAAAGGGGCTTTTCAAATACTGGCTAGGCTCCAGCTCATGCCTGCGCAATTCTTTTTCCAGCAGCTCTTTGCCTTTGCCCAAGTTCTCATCTCGCCGCTCCTTCTTAAACCAGCCGCGAATCTTTGCTCTGGCACCGGAGCTTTTTACCATGTTTAGCCAGTCACGGCTGGGGTGGCCCTGCTTCGCAGTCATCACTTCGACGATATCACCGGTTTTCAGTTCGTAATCAAGCGGCACTAAGCGTCCGTTTATCCGCGCACCGATACAGCGGTGTCCAATATCTGTGTGAATCTTATAAGCAAAATCCAAGGGAATGGAACCAGCCGGCAGATCAATCACATCGCCTTTTGGCGTAAAAACAAATACCTCATCGGTAAAAAGGTCAATTTTTACACTTTCCATAAATTCATGAGCATCTTTTGAATCTTGCTGCAGTTCCACAATTTGCCGCAGCCAAGAGAGCTTGTCGTCAAACTCCGAGTCATGCCGGCCATCTTTCTTTTCTTTATAGCGCCAATGCGCCGCAATCCCGTATTCTGCCGTCCTGTGCATCTCCATAGTGCGAATCTGCACTTCCAGCAGTTCGTTCTTGCCCACCATCACCAAAGTATGCAGCGACTGGTACATATTAGCTTTAGGCATGGCAATATAGTCTTTGAATTTACCGGGAATGGGCTTCCATAAGGTATGGACAATACCCAGAGCGCCGTAACAGTCTTTCAATGATTCAACGATAATGCGGATAGCCGTCAAATCATAAATTTCGTGAAATTCCTTGCCCTGTTCTTTCATTTTCTGGGAAATACTGTAGAGATGTTTAGGCCTGCCGGAAACATGGGCTTCAATGCCCACTTCATCCAGCTTCGGCTGAAGCACATCAATAGTCTGGCCGATAAACGCTTCCCGCTCCTGCCTTTTTTTAGCCAGCCGATCTACCAAAGCGTAATAGCGATCCCGCTCCAAAAAGCGAAAAGCCAAATCTTCCAGTTCCCACTTGATTTTATAGATCCCGAGGCGGTGGGCCAGCGGCGCGTAAATCTCCAAAGTTTCCCTGGAAATTGCCTGTTGCTTGATTGACGTCAAGTATTTCAGCGTGCGCATATTGTGAGTACGATCCGCCAGCTTGATTAAAAGCACACGAATATCTTTAGCCATAGCAATAAACATCTTGCGCAGATTTTCTGCCTGGTGCTCTTCTTTAGACCTATATTCCAATTTAGAAAGCTTGGTGACGCCGTCCACCAACATGGCGACATCTTTACCAAACTCTTGGCTTATTTGCTCCAGTGGAGCTTCGGTATCTTCCACCACATCGTGTAAAAGTCCGGAAACGATCGTATCCACATCTAATTCCAACTCAGCTAAAATGGTGGCCACGCCAAGCGGATGAGTAATATACAGTTCGCCGGAAAAACGCTTTTGCCCTTGGTGCGCTGACACCGCAAAATGATACGCCTTCTCCAACTGGCTCCAGTCAGGCTCCACGGGATAGTATGCTTTTATTTGTGATTTCAGCACTTCCAGGCTCATAAATCCCTTCCCCCTCGGGAGCATAAAGTCGCTCAAAAATCCCTCTACTCCGGCGGACTGATGCGCAAAGCGCGCACTTGGAGCGATAAGGCAGTCTGTCCCTGCCAGGTGTTAGCAGTGGCGAGCACTGCTGCGTCCACCGTCTCTCCCGCTGAAATTTGCTTATCGCCGCCGCCAAAGCAAATCGCATTAAAAATCCGGCTTTCCTTTTGTAAGCGTAACTGCAGGTGCGCGCCCTGCGCACCAACCCTTCGCGCCGTAACCACAGCAATCTCCCTCAGCAAAAAAAGGGGTTCGGGATTTCCCTGACCGAATGGTTCCAACCCGGTTAATTCCTCCACCAGCGCCAGGGACAAATCGGCAGGTTGCGCCTCTGCCATGACCATAGCCCTACCTTCCTTTACTCCCTGCAGCTCCACCGCTCGGCAAAAGTCTGCCTGAAACAGCGCCAAGTTTGCCTTGCCCACAGAAAGTCCTGCTGCTTCCGGATGACCGCCAAAGCGAATCAGCTGTTTCGCGCAAAGCTGCAACGCGTCCATCAGATTACAACCGGGAACAGAACGGATGGAGCCGCGACCTTCTTCGCCGTCTAGGGCAATTAAGACGGTTGGTTTGCCAAACTCCGCAGCCAAACGTCCCGCCACAATTCCGATCACACCGGGATGCCAGTCTTGATGCCACAACACCAGCGCCGCATCCTCACAGGCGGCTGCCTGTTCGCGAGCATTTCCCAAAATATCTTTCTCCACCTGCTGCCGCAGACGGTTCTTCTCATCCAAGTCCAGCGCCAGTTGCTCAGCTTCAGCCGGCGAGGCCAAAAGAGCCTGCAATGCAGGGAGCGCGTCACCTAGACGTCCCGGTGCATTGAGGCGGGGTGCCATTCCAAAGGCCACCTGCTGCGCTGTCAGCTTTCCTTCTCCCCTGCCGCAAAGCCGAGCTAGAGCAGCCAAGCCGGGACGGCTTCCCTTCGCCAATTCTTCCAGACCGGCTTTCACCAAAATCCTGTTCTCGCCCAGTAGAGGCACCACATCAGCGATAGAGCCTACCGCTACCAGGTCAAGAAGTTCCGCCGCCTCCGCAAAAGGTACGCCTAGGCGGCTATAAAGCGCCCTCACCAGCGTCCAAGCTACGCCCACCCCCGCCAGATTCCGCTCAGGATAACTGCAGTGGAGCTGCTTAGGATTTAATACTGCATAAGCGCTGCGAGCACCGGGAAAAGCTTCATGGTGATCGGTAACTATTAAATCAATCGCTAACTGTTTCGCCAGGTCCATTTCCTCAAAAGAGTTAATGCCACAATCTACAGTCAGTACCAGCTTGCCTCCGGCGGCGGCAAACTGACTCAGAATCTGCCCATGCAGACCATAGCCGTCGCCAAGACGGCTTGGCAGGTAGTATTCCACCGGCACTCCTAACTTTTGCAGCGCCCGGGTCAAGAGCGCCACAGAAGTAACGCCGTCAGCATCATAATCACCATAAATCAGTAGCGTCTCCCTAGCGGCGACAGCATTAGCAAGTCTCTGTACCGCCTCTTCCATGCCGGCCATAGCAAAAGGATCGGCAAGCTCCGTCAGGCTGCCATTCAGGAAAAAGCGCGCCTCCTCCGCAGTGGAGACGCCCCTTTGCATCAGGCAGGCGGCTGTTAGGCGGTGCAGCTTCATCGTTTCCGAGAGCCGCTTCACCGCACTCCAGTCTATTTCCGGCGCCACCCAGCGCCATTGTTTAACCGACATATTTTTTTAGCCCTCCGGTTCCCCCCAGCATTATCTCTAAGACCATTGATTCGTCAAAACGCGTAAAATCCCTTTTTTTGATACAGATAATACAACCAAAAACAATTCCCCTCCCTTGGAGGGGTGCCCGCCAGGGCGGGGTGGTCGCTCACAAATTCCCCTCTCCCTCCGGTATCTGTCACTCAAGAAAAAGAAAAAAAACCTAAAGCTTTAGCTTTAGGCTGATTTTGCTCTGAGTTGTTTACGCGTGTCACGTTCTCTCCAAGCCAGCCAGAGGGGACTCGCGATAAAGATCGAGGAATAGGTGCCAAAAAAAACGCCCACCAGTAACGCCAGCATAAAAGGATACAATGTTATGCCGCCGAAAACCAGAATAGTTGTAATGACGATGATGGTAGTTATCGATGTGTTAAGGGTGCGGATCAAAGACTGACGGATACTATTGTCCACCACATCCGCAAGAGCTTCTTTGCGGCGGGTCTTCAAATTCTCACGAACTCTGTCATAAATCACGATGGTGTCGTTAATGGAATAACCCAACACCGTCAGCACGGCCGCAATAAATGGTCCGTTTACTTCTATCTGGAAAATGGAGAAGAAAGCCAGCATCACCAGCAGATCATGGATCAGTGCGGCGATGGCGCTAATAGCAAAACGGAACTCGAAGCGAATAGTAATATAGGCGATCATCCCCAAACCAGCCAACAGCAAAGCGATCAACGCCTGCCGCTGCAGCTCGCCGCCTACTATGGCCGCCACATTCTCTACGCGAAGCAAGTCGGCGGCTGTTAATTCATACCTTTCTTGAAAGGCAGTAAAAATTTCATCCTGTTCTGCCGGAGTCAACTGCTGCGTCTGTATCAGCAGTTCCTGTTTCTCACCTTCAGCCAGCCCTTCCGCACCCACCTTTTGCAGCGTAGCCGCTTCCAGACCAAGCGGTGCCAGCACATCGCGCGCCTCTTCAAGTGTAAATTCCTGACGAATATCAAGATGGAGAAGAGTGCCGCCGGTAAAGTCAATCCCATAATTTAGACCATTGATACTCATGGAAATCATGCCGACAATAATCAATACGACCGAAAAAATGAAAGCATACTTCCTTAAAGCAACAAAACTCATTTGCTTACCCCCCTAAGCCCGGTGTTTTCAGGAGCTCTTAATAAATTGGCGCGGGCAGCCTGGCGCAGCAGAAACCGTGTCAGTAAAATGGCGGTAGCCATGCTGACGAGGATACCAATACTAAGGGTAATGGCGAATCCGCGAACTTGACCGGTAGCAAAACTGAACAAAACGGCAGCAGCAATCAGTGTGGTTACATTCGAGTCAAGAATGGAGCGAAATGCACGCTGGAAACCAGCCTCAATGGAAGTACGCATCGTGCGACCCGCTTTTAATTCTTCTTTTATCCGCTCAAAAATAATCACATTGGCATCGACCGCCATCCCCACCGATAAAATCAAACCGGCGATGCCAAACAATGTCAAAGTAGCATTAATCGCGGTCAGCACACCTAAAACGAGTGCCAGATAAACGATTAAGCTCACATTAGCGACCAGTCCAAAACCGCGATAATAAACAAGCATGAAAAGCAGCACCAGCAACAATCCGGCTATCCCGGCCTGCACGCTGCGCGTCATGGAATCCTGCCCTAACTGCGGACCCACGCCCCTCGTTTCCAACTCAATCAATCTCACTGGCAGCGCGCCGGAGCGCAGCATCAACGCCAGATTGGCTGCCTCGTCCATGGTGCCTGCGCCGGTGATAATGGCGTTACCGTCTGTGATAATGCTTTCCACTGTCGGCGCGGAGATAACCTCTTCATCCAAGTGGATATAAATTATCTGGCCAAGAAACTGCTCTGTGGCAGCGGCAAACTTTGCTCTGCCGTCCGGGTTAAACTCCAACGATACCGCCGGGCGGTTAAACTGATCCATAGTGACACCGGCGTTTCTCAGCTCTGCGCCTGTCAGAATAGTTTCCCCGCCAGGGCCGACAAAAGACAACATCGCCGTTCTGCCGATTACTTCCCTGGCAGCCCGCTGATCTTCAATGCCTGGCAAATCAATGCGGATCCTGTCTGCTCCCTCCCGCTGAATGACGGGATTAGCCACGCCGAGAGCATCAATCCGATTACGGATAATTGTAATAGCGCGGTCAATTTTATCTCCGCCGGCGGCATCGCCAGCTTCTTCCGCCTGGTACAAAATGTAGACTCCTCCACGCAGATCCAGGCCCAAATTCAGGTTTTTCACAGCCTGGTCAACGGCAACAGCGCTTAGAGCCAACAGCAGGATGACCGTCAAAACCAGCAGCAGAGGACGGTTATTTTTCATCTGGATACCTCCTTGTCTCGGAAGAAATTTTATAAGTGCAAAAAAAAACAACCTTTATGAATCGGTTATTTCGCCGATTCCAACGAGTCCGACATCTGACCTCTGACATCTATTAATGGGAGAGAGGATAAGTTGGAGGTTTGAGAGTGGATCGTGGCGTAGTTCCACAGTAATTATAAACGCTCATTAGCACATTGTCAATTTGTGTTTTTTGCCACAAGGGCTGAGCGAATCGCAACTTTTCGCGATTCAATCTGTCAGCCGCAACAAATCCCCAGCCGTGCCGCCGGAGAGATAGCAGTCCAAAACCTGCCGCACAGCCTCGGCAGCCAAATCGTCAAAAGCCCGCACCCTGCCGATTGCTTCAGGCAAAATGAAAACGGTTTTTCCAGCCTCCCGTTTTTTGTCACGGTTTAATGCTGCCAACACATCTGCCGCAGGCAGTGCCGGCGGCGGAGCGACAAGCCCCACCCGCCCAAATACCTCGAGCAGCCTAGCAGAGTCCTCACTTGAAAGAATCCCTTTGCCAAGCGCCAGTTTAACTGCCATCGCCATCCCGGCAAGTACAGCCTCCCCGTGCAGATAGTGGCCATATGCTGTAGCCGCTTCCAGTGCATGGCCCAAGGTATGGCCGAAATTCAAAATGGCGCGCAAACCTGCCTCCCGCTCATCGGCTGCCACTACAGCAGCTTTTAAGGCACAGCAATCTCCCACCACGGCAGTAAGCAGTTCCGGTTCTTTCGCCAGAAAGTCCTGCCAGCGTGCCGCCAGTAAATTCAAAAGAGCTTCACTCAAAATAACTCCGTATTTGATTACTTCCGCCGCCCCGGCCAAGTATTCCCGCTGCGGCAAGGTTACCAGCGTATCAAGCTCCACCCAGACCAATTTTGGCTGATAAAACGCGCCGATCAGATTTTTTCCCAAGCTGTGATTAACTGCCGTTTTACCGCCCACGCTGCTGTCCACCTGGGCTAAAAGCGTGGTGGGAACCTGCGCAAAATTCACGCCGCGCAGATAAGTAGCCGCCACGAACCCTGCCAAGTCGCCTACTACACCGCCGCCGAGCGCCACAAGCAAATCCCTGCGCTCCAAACCGGCCAAAATAGCGGCGCTGTAAAGCTGGTCTGCCTTGGCAAGAGTCTTACTGCCCTCCCCTGCAGGCACCACAGCCGACTTCACCGCAAAACCAGCCTGCTGCAGGCTGTCAACCATTCGGCTGCCATAAAGCGGAAATACCGTTTCATCACTGACAAGCAGCACTTTGCCCGGCTTGAGCCGCTCAGCCCAAAGACGGGGAATTTCCCGCCAAATATTCTGACCGATATAAATCGGATAGCTCCGCTCAGCCAGAGCGACTTCCACCAATCTCATCCAGATCCGCCTCCTAGCGTCCGGCTAAAATTTTTAAGTAATTCGCTAGGTTCGCCTGCATTTCCTCCACAGAGTCACCACCCACCTTTTCGCGCAGCGCAAGCGCTATTTCCCACGCCACCACCGCTTCCCCCACCACCGCCGCCGCCGGTACGGCGCAAACATCAGAACGTTCCACCGCCGCCTCAAAGGGCAGGTGATTAGCCATCTCTACACTCTTTAACGGCTTATATAACGTGGGGATAGGTTTCATGGCCGCTCGGAGAACGACAGGCTCCCCATTAGTCATGCCGCCTTCGATTCCGCCGGCACGATTAGTAAGACGAAAATAACCCCGTCCTTCCTGATAAGCGATTTGGTCATGGACAGCGGAACCGGGCAGCGCCGCTAAAGCAAAGCCACCGCCCACCTCTACCCCTTTAATCGCCTGGATGCTCATCAGCGCTGCAGCTAGGCGGCCGTCAAGCTTCTTGTCCCAGTGGGTATAACTCCCCAGACCTGCCGGTAAACCTAATACGACCACTTCAAAAACTCCGCCCAGTGAATCGCCTGCCGCCTTAGCATCGTCAATAGCCGCCATCATGGCGGCTTCCGTCGCTTTGTCTGCACTGCGCAGCTGGGATTCTTCCACCTCACCGTATTTTAACTCCAGCTCTTCGGCAGGCAGAGTCCCTGCGGCAACTGCTCCGATGGCCGCAATCTGCGAATACACCTGAATGCCAAACGCGGACAGAAGCGCTTTTGCAGCCGCCCCCACCACGACGCGCGCTGCCGTTTCACGTGCGCTGGCCCGCTCCAACACATCGCGCACATCTGCCAAATTAAACTTTAATGCACCCGCTAAATCGGCATGCCCCGGACGCGGCCGTGTTACCGTCTCTAAATCCGCCGGTTCAGTCCCTGCCGGGTCCATCTTTCCCCGCCAGTTTTCAAAGTCACGGTTAATAATCCGCAGTGCCAACGGGCTGCCGAGCGTACGTCCGAAACGCAAACCGGAAAGCACTTCCACACAATCTTTCTCGATCTTCATTCGGCCGCCCCGACCATAACCTTGCTGCCGCCGCGCCAAATCGGCGTTTATCTTTTCCGGATCAAGCGAAAGGTTGGCTGGCAACCCTTCAACAATGGCGCATAGCGCAGGGCCATGCGACTCCCCCGCCGTCAGGTAACGCATCCTTGCTCGCCTCCCTCTGCTTTTTTAAACCGGCGCCGGCGCTGCCACTGCAAAATTAACCCAACGTGGAGCAAAAGCAGGCTGACCAGCTGACCGGCCTTAAAGCGCCACCAAAGCAACGGGTCTGCCACCACACCCTCAATCCAGTAACGCCCCCCAAAATACCAAATAAAATAGCGCAAAAAGACTGTTCCCGGCACTTTTTCACGTTTGCCGACATGGAGCAGAAAGAAAAATAACGCTAAATTTAAAGCAAAATGGTACAAAAACAAGGGATGCCGCGGCACGCCGTCAAAAAATACGGCCCAGGGCACCTTAGTCTCAATTCCATATCCTGCCTGACTGAAAAAACCTCTTAAGCTCCAAATAGCTTGAACTAAAGCCAGCCCGGGAGCGCAAAGATCAGCCAGGCACCAAAAGTCAGTGCGGGAAGCACCCTCAGCAAGCTCAGCACGCTTAATCAGCCGCAAGGTTATAAACAAGCCTGACAACAGGCCCAGCCCCAGCAGCGCCACCTCCCAATAAAACGAGCCAACCGATTGACGAAATGCCTCCGGATCAATCATCCTCTGTTCCTCCCCGGCAGAGCAGCCGGCACTACCTCCACTAAACTGCTCTTGCGATCGTAACTCTTCAAGCTTGAGCGGCAACTTCCAGCGCCAATAGTTTCTCTTTCCAGAACAGTCCGCCGCTAAAACCACCCAAACCCCCATCACTGCGCAGCACACGATGACAAGGGATAACTAAAGGCGTCCTGTTTTTAGCCATAGCCTGGCCTGCCGCCCGCACAGCCTTGGGCGAACCAGCCTCCGACGCCAACCAGCCGTAAGTGCGCCGCTGCCCATAAGCAATTTTGGCACAAACTGTTAAAACATCCTTAAAAAACGGCGGATAAAAATTATAATCCAGCGGACAGTCAAAGGAAACCGGCTCACCGTTAAAGTAACTGCCTAAATCTGCCGCCAATTTTTGCAGCCACGCCGGATCTGTCCGGCCCACAGCCAGATAGCCGTCTTTGCTCTCTGCTTGCGGCAACTCCAGCTCATACAAGCCTGCCGCAGTATATGCCAGCGCTACAAACCCGCCCGCCGTCTCCACCGAGCGGCAAGCGGCAACTTCACCGATTCTCATTAGCATCCTCCTCGCAATCAGTTGCTCAGAAACCGCTTGTCACCGCCCGTTTAGATATGAAACATATACCTGCGCCGGCAACGGTTTCCCGTTTCTGCCTCACCTCGCAAACACTGTCAGCTTAGATATGAAACATATACCCTTGCCCACTGCGTTTCCGTTGTTCTTCCACCACTTCCGCCAAGGTAATATTATCCAGAATGCTGTTAATCTCGTCACGAATGCGGCACCAGACGGAGCGCATCGCACATGCGGAGGAGCTGTGACAGTCTTCATTGCCGCCCGCCTCCGCCTTGCATTCAGCCGGAGCCACCGGCCCTTCCAGCACCCGGATGATATCACCCAATGTAATTTCTTCCGGCGGCCGCGCCAAACGATAGCCTCCCTGAGCGCCGCGCACACTATGAATTAAGCCTGCCTTTTTTAGATTAGCAAAAAGATGCTCAAGATATTTTTCCGAGATATTTTCGCGCTGAGCCACGCTCTTTAGGGCAATAGCGGCGTCGCCGCTATGCATCGCTAAATCGAACATGGCATGGACACCATAGCGACCTTTGGTTGAAAGCCTCATTCCACTTCCCCTGCCTTTTCACTTCGTTACTTAACTTGGCTGACTCTAGCCTGACCATGTCAGCGGACGCATCTGCCGCTGCCCTGCGTTAAAAGTCGCTATCTCCTTAAAGCCCAAATTATGCAGGAGCAGCGCGGCACGGTGCAAGCCGCTGCCGACGTCCCGTGGTTTGTGGGCATCGGAACCCATCGTCACCGGCACGTTCATTTCGGAACACTTTGCCAAAAAAGCTTCTGCTGGGTAAGCCTCACCTACCGGCGCGCGCCAACCTGCAGTATTTAGCTCCACACAGACGTCTGCCTGTTTTATTGCCCGACAGGTATTTTCCAGCAGATGCTCCCATCTCCGGCGCGGGAAAAAGGAAAACTTTTTGACCACATCTAAGTGACCGATAATTTGAAACAAGCGGCTGGCTACCATCTGCTGTACAAGCGTAAAGTAGCGCTCATAGAGAGCATCAATATCTTCCAGCTTATAGCGTTCGATTTGACCGGGATGGGTAAAATCCCAGCCGTCAAGATAGTGGATTGAGCCGATGGCATAATCGAAACCGTAACCAGCCAACATTTCGGCAGTTTCCCGTTCCCGTCCGGGCAGATATTCCACCTCCACGCCAAGACGCACAGGGATATTCGCCTGCTGGCGCAGCAACTCCACATCCCGGATATAATCGGGCAGCTCTGAGGCACGCATCGTCAGCGGCTCATCCTCCACTACACCAAATAAGTCCAAGGGGAAATGGTCGGCAAAGCCGATTTCAGCCAGCCCCTTTTTCTCTGCTTCCGCCAAATATTCTGCCAAGCTGCCGCTGGCATGACAACAACGGACGGTATGCAAATGATAATCCACAAACATTATGCCTGCCCCGCAGTCGCAGGACGGTGGCGTCTAGCCAACTCCCGCAAGACTTCCGCCAGCGTCACATTTTTTTCCGAGAGCAACACCAACAGATGGAAAAATAAATCGCTGCTTTCATAAATTAGTTCCGTGCGATCTTGATTCTTAGCGGCAATAATCACTTCGCCCGCCTCTTCGCCAACTTTTTTCAAAATCCGATCCAGCCCCTGCTCAAAAAGTTTAGCCACATATGAACCAGCCGGCTTAGTTATCTTCCGCTCCTCAATAATTTGTGCCAATTCCGCCAGAAAGTTAGCCGTACCGACAGATGCATCGCCAAAGAGCGTTTCGTAAAAACAGCTGGTTGCTCCCGTATGACAGGCGCTGCCACCCACCTGTTCCACCTGCACGAGCAGCGCATCGCCGTCACAATCATAATCAATCCGTTTTACCTGCTGAAAATGGCCGGATGTGGCGCCCTTGTGCCAAAGTTCCTGGCGGCTGCGGCTGTAAAACCAAGTTTGGCCGGTAGCGATTGTTTTTTGCAGTGCCTCCTCATTCATATAGGCAAGCATCAACACCCGCTGCGTTTCTGCCTCCTGGATTACCACCGGAATCAAGCCATCTTCAGCAAATTTCAATTTCGTCATAGCGCACTGGCACCCCCCGTTTTCGAAGATACAGCTTGACTTCCGCCACACTAAACTCCTGATAATGGAAAACAGAGGCAGCCAACGCGGCATCCGCTTTCCCTGCCGTCAGCGCCGCATAAAAATGTTCCATCGTACCGGCGCCGCCGGAGGCAATCAGCGGAAGATTAACCTGCTCTGCCACCGCCGCTGTAAGCCGCAAATCATATCCGTCCTTGCCACCGTCACAATCCATGCTCGTTAAAAGAATTTCGCCGGCGCCAAGCCGTTCTCCCTCCGCCACCCAGGTAAGCACATCTTTACCCGTGGCATTCCGTCCGCCGTGCGTATAGACCTCCCAAGTGCCGAGCGTCGCGTTCCATTTTGCGTCCACCGCCAGCACGACGCACTGCGAGCCGAAATGCTCTGCGGCGGCGGAAATCAACTGCGGATTTTCTACAGCCGCCGTATTTAGCGACACTTTATCCGCCCCGGCACCCAGCAACCGGCGCACATCCTCCAGCCGGCTGATGCCGCCGCCCACAATAAAGGGAATGAAGACCTGTTCCGCCGTACGGCGCACAACATCCAACATCGTCCCCCGTCCCTCATGTGAGGCGGAAATATCCAAAAATACCAGTTCATCGGCGCCGGCCAAATCGTAAAAACGAGCCAAAGACACTGGATCGCCGGCATCGCGTAGCTGTACAAACTGTGTGCCTTTTACCACGCGCCCATCCTTCACATCCAGACAAGGCACAATTCGCTTCGCGAGCATCTAAGCGCACCCCGCTATTTTCAGCGCATCACGCAAGTCAACCCGCCCGGTATAGAGAGCCTGTCCCAAAATCACGCCGCTAACCCCCAGCGGCTCAAGGAGACACAGTTTCTGAAGATCATCCAGGGATGAGACACCGCCCGAGGCGATTACCTGCAGGCTGACTGCCTTTGCCATTTCCTCCAGCGCCACCAAGTTTGGCCCCTGCAGCGTCCCGTCCCTGTTAATATCGGTATAAATAATTTCCTTAATGCCCAAGTCTCCCATTTTGCAGGCCAAATCAATCGCGCTCTGCTCCGCCTCCTCCACCCAGCCGCGGATGGCAACCCGCCCCGCCCGGGCATCAATCCCCACCAGCACTTGACCGGGGAAGCGATAACACAGCTCTTCAACCAGCCGGGGAGAAGTCACCGCTACCGTGCCCAAAACTACGCGGGAGACGCCTCGGTCTAACAATTCGGCCGCTCTGGCTTCATCTCGAATCCCGCCGCCCACCTGCACCGGAACCTTAACCGCCCGGGCAATTTGCTCAATCACAGCGCTGTTTTGCATCCCACCCTGAAACGCACCGTCCAAATCCACCAGATGGATGCGGGCCGCCCCTTCCGCCTCCCAGCGCAGCGCTACCGCCACTGGATCCGCATGATAGACTGTTTCCTTAGCTAACTCGCCATGAACTAACCGCACGCACCGTCCGTCTCGAATATCTACGGCGGGAATGATCAGCATTCCACCAACCTCCCGAAATTCTTCAGAATCTGTAAACCCAACCGGCTGCTTTTCTCCGGATGAAACTGAATCCCAAATAAATTATCTTTTTGTACCACGGCGGGAAAAGCTCCCCCGTAGTCTGCGCTGGCCAAAACTACTTCAGGGTCAGTGGGGCAAGCATAAAATGAGTGCACAAAATAAAAGTAGTCCCCCTGAGAAATCCCTTCCAGCAGTGGGTGCTCCCGCAGGATAGACAGTTGATTCCAGCCGATTTGCGGCACTTTCAGCACACCGGGAAAAGGCACTACAGCGCCTGCAATCAACCCCAACCCGGCATGTTCCCCCTTCTCCTCGCTCCTGTCAAATAAGAGCTGCAGACCAAGACAGATACCAAGCAACGGCACTCCCGCCGCCACCCGGCGCAAAAGCAGCTGCCCTAAGCCGCTTTCCCGCAGATTTTTCATCGCTTGGCCAAATGCGCCCACGCCGGGCAGAACCAAGCCGTCCGCCGCCTCCAGTTCGTGCGGCTCGTCAGAAACCACCGTGGGCAGACCGGCTGCGGCAAAACCGTTTTGCACGCTACGCAGATTCCCTCCGCCGTAATCAATAATAGCGATCATCGCTGACTCCCGCCCTTCTATATTCCCCGATTAAAAGAAAAATCCTGCTAATCCGCTAGGTTTATCTTCTCCTATAAGATACCCTTGGTTGAGGGTATCCCCTTCAGCCGCGGCTCCAGCGCAGTAGCTTCATCCAATGCCCGTCCCAATCCCTTAAATACCGCCTCAATCAGATGGTGCGTATTGCTCCCCGCCAGTTGCTGCACATGCAGCGTACATTTCGCCCGGTTGACAAAAGCACGCAGAAATTCTTCCACCAACTCTGTCTCAAAATTTCCCAGGCGTGTAGAGGGCAAATTCAGCTTAAAGCCTAAGTACGGACGCCCTGAAAGGTCTACCGCCACCTGCACCAGCGCCTCATCCATCGGTAAAAGAACAGAACCGTATCTTTTAATCCCCGCTTTATCTCCCAATGCTTCGGCAAAAGCGTCTCCCAGCACCAAACCGACATCTTCCACCAGATGGTGAGCATCCACTGGCAAATCGCCCTCTGCTTCAAGCTCAAGATTAAAAAACCCATGCTGTGCAAAAAGCGTCAGCATATGCTCAAAGAAAGCCACTCCGGCAGCCAGCGAAACTCTGCCTTCACCGTCGAGCACCAAGCTCAACGCCACGCTAGTTTCCCCCGTTTTACGTGTGATGCTTGCCACCCGTTTTTTCAAGAAACTCCCTCCTTATCTTCACCGCCTGCCCGTGTGCTTGCAGCCCCTCCACACGCGCCAGAGCCTCTATTTGTTTAGACGCCTCAAGCAAAGCCTGCGGCGGGTAATATACCACACTCATCTTTTTCATAAAATCAGCTACCGATAACACCGAAGCAAAACGTGCCGCTCCTGCCGTCGGCAAAACATGATTTGCTCCGGCCCAGTAATCGCCCACCGGCTCCGGCGTATACGCTCCGAGAAAAACTGCCCCCGCATTTTGCACCTTGCCCAGCGCAGCCCAAGGGTCGGCAACTTGCAGTTCCAAATGTTCCGGCGCCAGCATATTTACGATGGCAAAAGCCTCCTCCAGACAATCAACCAGCACCAATGCCCCTTGCTTCATCAGCGCCTGTCGCGCCACATCACAACGCTCCAACTTAGCAGACTGCACAGCCAACTCCCGCTGCACATCGGCAGCTAAGCGCCGGGAGGTGGTAAGCAGATAAGCGGCCGCCAGCAAATCATGTTCGGCCTGTGACAATAAATCTGCTGCCACAAAATCGGCGCGCGCCGTCTCATCAGCCACCACCAGCACTTCACTCGGGCCAGCCAGCAGATCAATCCCCACGTCGCCGTAAACTTCCCTTTTAGCGAGCGTCACATAAATATTGCCCGGCCCCACAATTTTATCGACGCGCGGAATGCTCTCCGTCCCGTAAGCCAGCGCTGCCACCGCCTGCGCACCGCCGCACTTGAAAACGGCATCCGCTCCGGCGATTTTTGCCGCCAGCAAAATATAGGGATTAATTTCGCCGTTTGCTTTTGGCGGCGTCACTACCACCACTTCCCTTACTCCGGCCACGCGGGCGGGAAGCACAGTCATCAGCACCGATGAAGGATAAGCGGCGCCCCCTCCCGGCACATAAGCACCGACACTATCAACCGCCGTCAACCGCTGCCCCAGCGCCACCCCGTCGGGCAAGACCTCCAGCCACGAGCTTTGCAACTGGCGCAAATGATACGCCCGGATATTTTCTGCTGCCCGCAACAAAGCCTCCCGCGCCGCCGGCTCCACTGCTGCCTCCGCCGCCGCAAACTCATCCTCACCGACACGCAGCAACTCTAAGGCAGCCCCGTCAAACTGCTGCGTATACTGTCGTACTGCCCTGTCGCCATTTTGGCGCACAGCCGCCAAAATGGCGCGCACCGCCGCCAGCTCTGCAGGGAAATCAGCAAAACCGCGGCGCACAAAATTTTCGCGAAATGATTTTGCGTTAAACTCTCTTAGCATGGCGTTGCCTCCCCCTCAGTCAAGACCGCCTCCAAACGTTGCAGCAAATCGGTTACCCGCACTCCTTTTACCTGATAGCTGCCGGGGTTTGCCACCAAGCGTGAGGTAATTTGGGCGATGACTTCGATTTCTTCCAAATGATGCTCGATTAACGTCTTGCCGGTAGAAACCAAATCGACGATTGCGTCAGCCAGATTAAGCAGCGGCGCCAACTCAATAGAACCGTGCAGCTTGATTACTTCAGCCTGCTTCCCCTGCCCCTGGAAATAGCGCTCTGCCACCCGCGGATACTTTGTGGCGACATAACCGCCGTTAAACTTGCCGCCGCCACATTTTTGCGCCACCGCCAAACGGCAGGGACCGATTTTTAAATCCAACAGCTCATAGAGCTCTTTTTCCTGCTCCATCAACACATCTTTACCCACTACCCCCAAATCGGCAACACCATATTCTACATAGGTAGGGATATCCATCGGTTTAGCCAAAATAAAGCGCAGTTTATGTTCCTCGACAGTAAAGACCAGTTTCCGCGAGGTTTCCCGCAACTGACCGCAGCCGATTCCCGCTTTTTCAAAAAGCTCAAGCGCCGGCGGCAGCATCCGCCCTTTAGCCAACGCCACAGTCAGCCAATCCTTATTAACCATTACCAGCCCTCCCGTCTAGATAAACCACTTTAGCCGCGCCTAGCCTTTCTCCTTCGGCCAAAGCCGCCTCCTGCGGGCGTTCTTCCACGTCCACCAGCACCCTTTCGCCTGCTTGCCGCAATAGGGCTGCTTTAGCAAAGGCTGCCGCACGCTGTGCCTTGCCGTAACCCACAAAAGCAAGCGCCGAGCCGGCAGGCAGTTCTCTCCCCCGCTGTAATACTTTTAAAACGTGGTCAACATTGATGGCAAACCCCACCGCCGGCCTTTGTGGGCCAAAATGCCCCAGCAGCTGGTCATAGCGGCCGCCGCCGCAAAGAGCATAACCCAAACCGCCGGTATACCCTTCAAAAACCATGCCGGTGTAATAATCCAGCATCCGCACCAAACCCAAATCCAGAGTAATAAACTTGGTCGCGCCGTAATCTGCCAATACCTCCCATACTTCTGCCAGCAAACGCAGCGGTTCGTCAGCCGCACCGCCCGGCACAAGCCCAGCCGCCTCCGCTAAAATCTCTTTGCCGCCCCGCAGCCCGGGGACGCGCAAAATAGCCTCCTTAGCTTTCTCGCTGAGGGCAAGGCTCTGCACCAACATTTTCAGCGCAACAAAATCCTTATTATTAAAGTAGAACTTAATAGTTTCCCGCTCCGCTGCCGCCACTCCATAAGCGGTAAGCATCCTTTCCAGAAAACCAGCATGACCCAGGCAAAAAGTAAATTCGGCAAGGCCTAACTCTAGCAAAACATCGACTGCCAGCGCAATCACTTCTGCGTCGGCTCCGGCGCAGCCCGAACCGATTAACTCCACCCCCGCCTGCGTCACTACCCGCTGCTTCCCCTGCTGGCCATGGGCATAGCGATAAATATCGCCGCCATAACACAAACGCAGCGGCAAGGGACTTGCGGCTAAATGCGTGGCAACCACCCGTGCAAGCGGCAAAGTAAAGTCCGGACGCAGCACCAGTGTCCTCCCACGTTCATCTAAAAAACGGTAGAGCTTATCTGTCAGCTCCGCCTTCATCTCATCCACAAAATTGGCACTATACTCAAAAGCCGGTGTGGACACTTCTCCATATCCCCATCGGCTAAAACTTGCCTGAATCCTCTTTTCCAGCTCCCGCTTCTGCCCAGCCAGCTCGGGCAAAAGATCCCGTACGCCTTCAGGCGTCAGCAATCTTCTTAACTTCTCATTCACCGCCGCACAACCTTTCCTTTAATACGTTAAAGTGTTAACGTATTAAATTTTAGCATGGGCTATTTTGCCTGTCAAGCATTTTATGTAACTCTCGCAAGTATTTTGCGGCAGCCTGCCGCGCAGGCCTTCGTCAAAATTACTAGCTGCCGCCTGCCATGACGCGCCGGTAAAAAGCCTCATACTGCGGGATCATCAGCTCACTTTCAAACTGCTCCTCAGCGCGCCGCCGAGCCGCCTCCCCCGTCTGCCGCAGCAAGCTCTCATCAGAGAGCAGCCGCAGCGCATAATCAGCCAATACATCCACATCGCCTACCGGCGCCAGATAACCCGTTTCCCCATGCACCACCAGCTCCGGCAATCCGCCGGTCTGTGTGGCAATCACCGGCACGCAGCAAGCCATCGCCTCCAGGGCGCCCAAGCCGAAGCTTTCTTTTTCCGAAGGCAGCAGAAAGAGATCCGCCGCAGACAACAGCGGGATCACGTTATCCTGCACACCGAAAAACAGCACATCTTGCTGTAAACCAAACTGCTCCACAGCAGCCTGCGCCGCCTGCCGCTGCACCCCGTCTCCCACCAGCAGCAACTTGGCATCCAGCTCGCGGCGCACCTTAGCAAAGATAGCCACCACATCAGGCACTCGCTTAACCGGCCGAAAATTAGAAACATGCACCAGCACCCTTCCTGTTGCCGGTACGCAGCCGATCAGCTGCCTGGCGCCCGGCAGCCGGAAAACTCGCTTAGTATTGATAAAATTGTAGATTACCTCCACCGGTTTTGTGACATCGAAAGTCCGGTGCGTCTCCTCCTGCAAACTATGCGATACCGCCGTAATTCCGTCGCTTTTCTCGATACTGAAGCGGGTAATCCGCTTAAACGACGGGTCGTTCCCCACTAAGGTAATATCTGTGCCATGCAACGTTGTCACTACCTTTACCCGGCTGCTCTCTCCCAGCACTTCTCTGGCCAGATGGGCACAAAAGGAATGGGGAATAGCATAATGGGCGTGGATAATATCCAGCTTTTCACGCTCTGCCAGCTCCGCGATTTTATTAATCAGCGCCAGCGTATACGGCGGGTATTTAAAAAGCGGATAACCGAGCATCTCCACCTCATGGTAATAGACATTTGGCTGAAAACGCTCCAAACGAAACGGGGGCTGATACGAAATAAAATGGACTGTATGCCCAAGCAGCGCCAGCTCTTTCCCCAGTTCCGTAGCAACCACGCCGCTGCCGCCATGGGTTGGATAACAGACTATGCCAATGTTCATTGCTGCACCACCCCCTTAATCCTCTCCATGGCTAACTTGGGCATCCGCCCCCGCAGTGACATTAAGTCATCCAGGATCATTTTTTCCTCAAAGTAAATCCCTTCCCCGTACAACACTTGAATCAGCGAGCCAACAAACTGATCGCGGCTGATAATCATTCTGATAAACGCCGGGTCATTGACCAGCGTCTGCCAGTCCGCTCCCTTGCGCAAACCAAACTGGCTTTCATGGGCGCAAAGCGCAGCTATCTTCTTTTCATAATGTTCACTGATATCCACAATCGAGGAAGGCTCACCATGCACAGCCAGAAAATATTGGGCCACTACCGCCGGCCGGTATGCCTCACCCTCCGCCGGATATTTCCGCAACCCGGACAGATGAGCCGCTTCCCGCACCAGCTGACTCGCCCGCAAATGATCCGGATGCCTGTCTGCATGATAGGGGCCAACCACCACGTGAGGACGGTACTTGCGAATTATTTCAATCACCGCCAGCTTACTCTCTTCATTTACCTCAAGCCGTGCATCAGGCAAACCAAGACAGTCCCGCACCTGCATCCCCATAATCTCCGCCGCCTGCAGCGCCTCCTGCCTGCGAATCTCAGGCGTACCGTTACTGCCCATCTCGCCGGCAGTCAAATCGACAATTCCGCACATATACCCTTTGGCCGCATGTTTAATCAATGTGCCGCCAAAACCAATCTCCACATCATCGGGATGTGCGCCAAACGCCAAAATATCCAGTTTCATCAGCTCGCCACTTCCTTTCAAAAAGAATTGCCGCTAGTTAGGCAGTCCTAAAGATAAAGCAAATGGTGTCCCGGTTGATGAGGAAATTCGGACGCCAACTGCTCCCAAAAAATCGGGCCGTATTTTAAAAGAAAAGGCAATAGACAAAAGACCCTTTCCTGAAGTTTACCGTTTGGTTTAAGCGTCTGCTCCAAAGCAAGAAAACGACGAACCATCACTGCACTCTTTTTTTCGTCTTCTTCTCGCGCTTTAGCTTCCAAGTAGCTCACTTGATTGTAGACGTGCGCCAAATTCTTATCTGCCAAAGCGCCCAGTTGGGGATTTAATTTTGCCAAATCGCGCTTCAGATGCTCATACTCCAGTGCCAAGTGACCGCGCAAATGAGCAAAGATACTATCGATATCCAGCTCGCTTTTCTTCTTCATCTCCCGTGCCAGCGCTTCGTCCAGACGATGCAAAAGCTCCACTTCCGCCACCTGGTATTTCTCCAGATACTGAGCAAGGCGCCGTTCGACCAGCGTCACTCCCGGCCGCGGCCAAAGCAGCGGCTGCTCGACGCCAAAAACAGGATAGAGCGCCGTCACTTGAGCAAAATAAGCAATCTCCCCCGGGCCCGGGATATAGACAAGCGTAGGAAAAATGCTATCCTGCACCAGCGGACGCAATAAAACGTTGGCACTTAACGACTCCGGCAACGCAACAGCCTGCTCCAGCAGTTCTGCTTCGCTCCGGCGAAACAAACCGTCCCTTGTGACAAAATGACCGTCGCGCCAGTATAAGGCAGTCCGCTTCTTGCCAAGCCGCATCAGCAGCGTGGCGCCCGCTTCGCGCTCCACCTGCAGCGCATAGCCCTCCGCCCGCAGCTCCTCCTCCCGCAAAAATAAGGCAGACTCTGCCGCCTCCCTTTGCTGAATCGCCTGGCAAAACACTGCGGAGGCCAGCGTCCGCGCTTCGGCTAAAAGCGGTTCGAATAATACCAGCCCTTGCCCTGCAAAAAGTTTAGCCATAATTCGGGCAAACCAGTCTACCGGCGTCGCCGCCAAACTGCGCGCCTCCTCCAACCAGCCAAAAATTTCCGCGCCAAACTCCGAGTCAGGCATGACCGCCGCCAATGTGGCCAGCACTTCCCGGCCTGCCTCTTCAGTCAAGGGCAGTTGCCCGACGGGCTCTCCGCTATGGGCTAATCCTAACTGAATACGCCTTGGCTTACCCTCCCTATCCTGCACATAACAATGATTAGCCTCGGAAAAATCGTGATCTTCCGACGCAATCCAAAATACCGGCACCACGGGACGGTTCAGTTCCACCTCCAGCTTTGCCGCCAACTTCACCGCGCAAAGCGCCTTATAAATTGTATACAGAGGCCCAGAGAGCAGCCCTGCCTGCTGTCCGCAGAGCACAGCCACCGCTTGACTATCACGCAGCTTCTCAATCTGAGCCTCAGCCGCGGCTGAGCAGCCCATCCTCCGATTATAAGCAAGCAGCATCTCTGCCAGTTGCGCTCGCTCTCCTAGAAATCCGGCGCAAACTTGCTCCGCCTTGGCAACAAAAACGCCAGTCTCTCCATAATGCGGCCCTAAAAAGCGAGTAGCCTGGGGCAAATTGTGCAAAAAGTCTTGATAGATGCCCGGCACATTTTCCTCGGGCAAAAGGCACGTTCTGAACATAATGCTCTCCCATCTGCTAAGATTCTATAACTTATTCCACAAAACCACCATATTTCCTTTTCGCTTCCCCCTCCAGCTAATCCCCTCTCCCCCCGGGAGAGGGCTAGGGTGAGGGCTACTTAAAGAAATTCAGAGCGGGGTGGCCGCATTCTTCGAGGGGAATAAAAAAAATGAGACAGTCGCCCTGTCTCCGCTTTCTCTACTCCAAAAAATCCAGACATTCTATCTGTCCCTGACGCAGCGCCTGCCAAAAACCGGGGAAAGAAATCACCACGCAATCAGCAGAATCCATCGTCAGCCGCACTTTTCCCGCCAAGGCTGCGATACAGAGCGCCATCGCAATACGATGGTCGCCGCGGCTATCTGTTATGGCTGCAGACAACTGCCGCCCTCCGCTCACCACAAAACCGTCAGCCAAAGGCGTAATTGCTGCCCCCAACTTACCGAATTCTTCAGCCACCGCCGCGATCCGGTCGGTCTCCTTTACTCGCAGCTCCGCCGCATCGCGCACATAAGTTTCGCCTGCGGCAAACATAGCCGCCACCGCCAAAATAGGCAGCTCGTCAATCAAGCGCGGAATAATTTCACCGCCAATCTCCACCCCGCGCAAATCGGCCGACTGAACGCGGATATCTGCTACCGGCTCACCGCTTTCCAATCGCTCGTTGAGCAGTTCCAGTGCTGCCCCCATTTCGCGCAACACATCAAGCACTCCCGTCCGGGTCGGGTTGACGCCCACATTGCGTACAATCAAATCGGAACCGGGGATAATACTGGCTGCCACTAAAAAAAAGGCGGCGGAAGAAATATCGCCGGGCACCCGGACGGCTTGACCCTGCAGCTTGGGCTGCCCCTGCAGGCGCACCAGATTCCCTTCCACCTCTATTGTTGCTCCGAAAGCGGCGAGCATCCTCTCCGAATGATCGCGGCTTTTCTCCGGCTCACGCACCGCCGTAATACCTTGGGCATACAGCCCCGCCAGCAAAACGGCTGACTTTACCTGGGCACTGGCTAAGGGTGAGACATATTCCAGCGCACGCATCACTCCGCCCTGCACTGAGAGCGGCAGCAATTTCCCTTGGTTGCGCCCCCAGATTGCCGCACCCATCCGACGCAACGGCTCTACCACCCTGCTCATCGGACGCTGCCGCAGCGAGCCATCACCTGTCAGCACCGAGTAAAAAGGCTGACCTGCCAAAATTCCCAGCAACAGCCGGGCAGTCGTCCCGGAGTTGCCGCAGTCCAAAATGGTAGCCGGCTCCCGCAACCCATAAAGACCCACGCCTGCCACCTGCACGTTCGACGCCTGCACAGCGATACTTACACCCAGTTTGCGCAGACAATCTGCTGTAGATAAACAATCCTCCCCGGCGAGAAAGCCTGAAATTACTGTTTCTCCCTCAGCCAGAGCGCCTAAAATCAGCGCCCGATGAGAAATGGACTTATCCCCCGGCACCGTTATCTCGCCGCGTATCGGACCACTGCCCTCGATAACCACTTTCATGCTCAACCCTCCTCCGATTCAAGTTGGCCGCGCTTTCTTGTGCAATTTGGCAGCGGCACCCGACTACGAAAATCCCGCGCCCGCTGAAAATGAGCGAGCAGACCATTTTCATCTCCCGTCGCCACCAAATCACGCACCGCCCCAAGTTCTCGTAGATAGGCATCCAGCAGGATCACAAGCTCGCTTTGATTAGTTAAACAGATATCCCGCCAGAGCTGCGGATTGCCCAGCGCCACCCTGGTAGTGTCGCGAAAACCGCCGGCAGCCAGCATTAAAATCTCTTCCCTGTCTTGGCTATTGGCGGCAACGACTTCCGCCAGCACGGAAGCAGCCAGATGGGGCAGATGAGAAATGTTTGCCACCACCCGGTCATGTTGCTCCGCCCGCATTTCCACCGGTATAGCGCCCAGTTGCTCTACCAAACGGACAAACTGCCGGCTGGCAGCATTGCGCAGCGTATAGGTCAGCACATAAACCGCATTTTCAAAGAGCTGCCAGTCGAGCGCCTCCACCCCGTCTTTCTCCGAACCGGCCATAGGATGGCCGCCCAGAAAGGTAACGCTCGCAGGCAAGCAAGCCTTCGCCTGATTCAGTACGGCACTTTTTGTGCTGCACACATCGCTGACGAGCGCGCCGGGCGCTAAATATGGCGCAATTTTTGGCAGCAGCTCCAGCACAGCCACAACCGGAGCAGCCAGAATCACCAAGTCTGCTCCGCCCACCCCTTCCGGCAAAGAGGCAGTTGTGCTGCTGACGGCACCAAGCGTTAGCGCTTTAGCCAGCACGCCGGGACAGTGGTCAATGCCCACCACCTCGTTGACTAAGCCTCTTTTTAGCATGGCCCGCCCCAGCGACCCCCCCAACATGCCGACACCTACCAGAGCTGCGCGCTGAAAGAGCGCTCCCATTAAGACACCTGCTTTTTCAGCCGCCGCCCCATAGCCACAGCCAGTCTATCCAAATCGCCGACGAGTGCGGTAAACTTTTCCACCGTCAGAGACTGCGCCCCATCGCAGAGCGCCTGCTCCGGCTGCGGATGCACCTCGATCATTACTCCATCGGCTCCGGCAGCCACCGAAGCCCTGCTCATCGCCGGCACCCAGCGCCAACTACCGGTCCCATGGCTGGGGTCGACAATCACCGGCAAATGTGTCAACCTTTTCATCACCGGCACAGCGCATAAATCCAGCGTATTGCGCGTGTAAGTCTCAAAAGTGCGGATGCCCCGCTCGCATAAAATCACCTGACGGTTCCCCCCGGAAACAATATATTCCGCCGCCATCAGCCACTCTTCCATCGTGGCGCACAAACCCCGTTTCAAAAGAATCGGCTTGTTTAGCTTGCCCAGTTCCCGCAGCATGTAAAAATTTTGCATATTACGCGTGCCTACCTGGATAATATCTGCGTATTCCGCCACCATCTCCACAGTATGCTGGTCCATCACTTCGGTAACTATCGGCATCCCTGTTTTCTCCCGCACACGGGCTAATATCTGCAAGCCGGCTTCTTCCAGCCCTTGAAATGAGTAAGGCGAGGAGCGCGGTTTGTAGGCGCCGCCTCGTAAAATTTGCGCCCCGGCAGCCTTGACGCCTTCGGCTGCCTCCAAAAGCTGTTCCTCACTCTCCACCGCGCAAGGACCTGCCATTAACACCACCTCATCACCACCGATCAGACAATCGCCGACCTGAAAGAGCGAATTTTCCGGCTGAAACTCCCTGCTCACCAGTTTAAACGGCTGTGTAATCGGCAGCACCCTTTCCACAAACGGCAAGGCTTCCAGCCCCATCTCCCGCACCAACTTCTCATCACCAATCGCGCCGATAATTGTTTTAAATTCTCCCACAGATAAATGAACGCCCAAACCCCTCTGTTGCAGCCTTGCCGTCACCTCTTCAATCTGTTCTGCCGTCACACCGGTCTGCATCACAATAATCATTATTTTTAGCCCTCCTCAAATTAACACAAGTAGCACTGCCTACGTATTCAGCTTTTTCCCAGCCTTGGTTCTAAATTTTTAGACCATTCTTCCACTGACTCCGGTTTCAGAAAATAATCAGCTATGTCCATAAAACCACCACCCATAAATTATTCCCTATACCTAGGTAGACCCCCATGCCCCCACAAAGACGGGGCACCATTAGAAGGATGAAAATGCGCCTCAGCTGGCCCTCACCCTGGCCCTCTCCCGCAGGGAGAGGGGAATAGCCGGGAAGGGTGCTGTAGGGGCGAACCTGCGTGTTCGTTCGGTTGCTCTCCCGCAGAGAGAGGGGAATTGTTGGGATGGCAGAAGGGAACACTTATGCCATCGCTCGTACCATGTAGGGGCGGGTTTCAAACCCGCCCAAGCAGATAGTAGATGCTATTTTCAGAGTAGACTTATCGAATTCCTACAATAAACAAAAAACCGCGCTCGCAAATTTGTTCCTGAAAACCTATTGTAGGGGCGGGTTTCAAACCCGCCCGCTAGTATCTGCCACATACTGAAGACTGCTGCATATCCCCCTCCAATTCTACAACAAAAAAACCGCCCCCCTGTAAGGGACGGATTCATCCGCGTTACCACCCAATTTGGCCTTAAAGCCCACTCAGTAAGCACGTCCCGCAGGCGGGATAATGCCCTTCCCAGCTAACGGTGGGAATCCGTCGGAGCCTACTTTTCATTTCGGTCCGCCGCTCGAGGGGGTAATTTCAACAGGGAGGGACACCGGTTCGCAGCGCCACCGGCTCTCTGAAATCCTCATCCCCTGCATACTGCTTCCCTGTCATTACGTTATCTTAAACTTATTCTAGCCGTTCGTCTGCCACCTGTCAAGCAATTTTAGCGCAAGCGCTGCCGACAAATCCTCTCTCCCTGCCCAACAATTCCCCTCTCCCTGCGGGAGAGGGTTAGGGTGAGGGCCAACCTGAATGCTGAGCTAAAGCAAGGGTGAGGGCCGGGTGAGGGCTAAGCTTAAGCTAATGTGAGGACAGGTCGAGGGCGCCTGCTTTTTTCAAGCCAAAACGCGTTCATCTTCGCCGGAGGGCGCATCCAGCCGGAAATACTCATGCAGTGTACACAGCGCCTCGGGAAGGTCATGCTCTTGAATTAAGATGGAAATAGTAATATTCGAATCTCCGCTTTGGAGAATACGGATCTTCTTATCGTTAAGCGCCTTAATCACCCTAGCCATCACGCCGGGCAGATTGCGCATCCCCAGCCCCACTACGGCAACTTTAGCACAATCGGCATTGACCTGGTAAGAAACCCCCAGTTTTTTCAGCAAGGCCTCAGCGCGAGGCAGATGCTCCATTTTGACGGTAAAATTCTTTCTCTCTGGAAAAATAGAAATAAGATCAATTGAAATACGTGAATCGGCCAGGCTTTCAAACAATTCTAGTTCCAGTTCAGCTTCATCCGCACCCATCTCCACCGTCAAACGTGCCAAGTCAGTAGTATGGGCGATGCCGGTAATCACCCGCATTTCCCGCTCGCCGAAACGTCCTTCGCCCGTAGCAATACTTTCTGCGCTAATCACTGTGCCAGCCGCCCTTTCCTCCAAATGTTTGACAACCAAAGGCACATTATGCTGCATGGCGACTTCCACCGCCCGCGGGTGGATTACCTTGGCGCCTTCATGCGCCAGCTGGCAGACCTCGTTGTAAGTAAGGTGGTCAATAATGCGTGCGGCAGAAACGAGCTTGGGATCCGCCGTCATAATTCCGTTCACATCGGTGTAAATCTCCACTTTTTCAGCGCCTAATCCGGCACCGAGGATCACGGCGCTCGTGTCACTGCCGCCCCGCCCCAAGGTATTGATTTCACCCTCCGGCGTCACCCCTTGAAAGCCGGCCACTACCACCACTTCATCGCTGCGCAAGTGTGCCCGCAACCGCTCCGGATTAAATTCCACCACTTGCGCGCAGCCATAATTACCGTCTGTCACCATCCCGGCTTGAGCACCGGTCAGAGCTAGTGATGCAATGCCGCTCGCGCACAGCGTGGACGACATCACCACGGAAGAGATTATTTCCCCGCAAGCCATAATCAAATCCATATCCCGCAGCGACTGCTCCCCGCAGCCGCAAGTGGAGAGCATTAAATTTTTCAAAGTATCCGTGGCATAAGGGTCGCCTTCGCGTCCCATGGCGGAAACGACGACCACAGGCCGAAAACCCTTCTCCCGCGCTTCCCGCACCCGCTTCACTACTTCTGCCCGCAAGGAAGGGCTGCCAACCGAAGTGCCGCCAAATTTTTGGACAATAATTTTCACTGTCGCGCCTCCTACAACTGCCCGCGGGCGATTAGTGCTTCCGCAATCTGAATTGAATTTGTGGCTGCGCCTTTGCGGATATTGTCAGCCACTACCCACATATTTAAGCCGTGTGGCACAGAGTCGTCAGCCCGGATACGGCCTACAAAAACTTCGTCGCGGCCATCTTGCAACGCCGGCATCGGATAACTCAGCTCTGCCGTATCATCTAGCACGATTACCCCAGGTGCCCCTTCCAGCGCAGCCCGCGCCTCCGCCACCGAGAGCCGGCTGACAAATTCCAGATTCACCGCTTCGGAATGGCCGTTTAGAACCGGAACGCGCACGGTTGTAGCCGTAATTTTCAATTCCGGCAGCCCCATTATTTTACGAGTTTCCTGGATAACTTTCCTTTCTTCCTTGCAGTAGCCATCTTCCCCGAAAACATCAATCTGCGGCACCACGTTGAAAGCAAGCTGGTACTGGACTTTGGCGTTGGCATGGGGAATCCGCTCCTTAGGGAAGTCAGTTTCGCCCTCAATAATTGCTTTACTCTGCTTCAGCAATTCATCGACCGCTTCTTTGCCGGCACCGGAAACAGCCTGGTAGGAGGTGACGACCACCCGCCGCAGCGCGGCCGCTTGCTGCAGCGGCTGCAAGGCTACCACCAACTGAATAGTGGAACAATTGGGATTGGCAATAATCCCTTGATGGTCGGCTAGGGCGGCAGCATTCACCTCCGGCACCACCAGCGGAATCCCCTCGTCCATGCGAAAGGCGTTGCTATTATCAATTACCACGGCGCCGCGCCGCACCGCCTCCGGCGCCAGCTCTTTGCTGATCGCTTCCCCGGCACTGAAAAAAGCCACATCCACCCCTGCAAACGCTTCAGGTTTAGCTTCTTCCACATTGTACACCTTGCCCAACACTTCAACCGTCAGGTTAACCGAGCGGGCGGAAGCCAGCAGCTTCAGCTCCCCAAGCGGAAAGTTCCTCTCCTGCAATACCTGCACCAGCGACTGCCCCACCATCCCGGTAGCGCCCACAATGGCCACGTTATACTTTTTCACCGCAAGTCCCTCCTCTTAAATATGTAAAGCCTCCCCAAATTCCCCTCCTTTGGAGGGGTGCCCGTCAGGGCGGGGTGGTTCATGCTCCCCACTTACCACATTATATTCCGGATGGAAGCAAATCGTTTCTAATTAAATCTTCATACGATTCCCGTGCCACAACTAAATCAGCCCGGCCGCCACCAACAAAAACTACCGCCGGACGTGGAAAGCGATTATAGTTATTTGCCATGGAATAATGATAAGCCCCGGTAGATAAACAGGCGAGCAAATCGCCTCGCCGAAGCTTAGGCAGCAAAATATCCCAAATCAGCATATCGCCGGACTCACAAGCCTTGCCGGCAATCGAGACTATTTCCTCAGCCGGATCGTTGGCACGATTGGCCACCACCGCTTCATACTTAGCATCATAGAGCGCGGTGCGCAAATTATCCATCATCCCGCCGTCGACCGCCACATACTTGCGGATGCCGGGAACCTCCTTGATGGTGCCCACCGTATAAAGCGTAGTACCCGCCTCCCCCACAATCGAGCGCCCCGGCTCCAGCACCAGCTTAGGCAGAGGTAAATTATGCTCTGCACACTTCTCTTTTACTGTGGTGGCAATCAGCCGGACAAAATCAGCCAGCGGACAAGGGTCGTCTTGGCGCAAATAACGGATTCCCACCCCGCCGCCCAAATCGAGCTCCTCGATAATCAAGCCTGTCTGACTGTAAATCTCCCGGCAAAAATCGAGCATTACGATAGCGGCCAACTTAAACGGCTCTAAATCAAAAATCTGCGAACCGATATGGCAATGCAGCCCTTTTAACTTCAGCCCCTGCATTTTTACGGCCGCCTGCACTGCCCGCATCGCCTCCCCGTCAGCCAGTCCCAGCCCAAACTTAGAATCCAGCTGCCCCGTCTGAATAAAATGATGGGTATGAGCTTCAATCCCGGGCTTGACCCGCAAATAAATTACTGCTTCTTTCCCGGCCGCCATGGCTAGTTCCGCGAGTAGCTCTAATTCTCCGTGGCTATCAACCACAAAACGGCCTACTCCATGCTTTAGTGCCAGCTCAATTTCGGCCGGCGCCTTATTATTGCCATGAAAAATCATCTTCTCGGCGGGAAAACCGGCGGCAAGCGCCGTATAAATTTCACCGCCGGAGACCACATCGAGCGCCAGCCCCTCCTCCGCCACCAAACGGCACATCGCCTTAGTCAAAAAAGCCTTACCGGCGTATGCCACCTGGCTGTGGGGGTATATTTCAGCCAATGTATCGCGGTATGCAGCGCAATTTTTTCGCATTAACTCCTCATCCATAATGTAAAGCGGCGTGCCAAATTCTTTAGCCAAGTCGACCGTATCACAACCGCCAATCTCCAGATGCCCTGCCTGATTAATTCTCCCCGTTCCAGATAAAAACAAAAATCTCCCTCCCTTTACTCATCTTCATTACTTAGATTTCAAGAATTCCACCGCAACTTCAGGTGCTTTCGGTCTTGCTAAGACTACTCCCCCTATGTATACACTCTCCCCGACAAATCCCCTCTCCCTTCCCGACATATCCCCACTCCCCCGGGCTGATCCAGAGACACGCTTGACACCGGGGATGAGACATTGAAGCATTCTCGGCAATGTAGCCTTCCTCAAATACAACGCTCGCACGTTTTCGCAGCTACGAACTGTCATTCTCGCTAACATGCCAAAACCTCTGGGCTTACAGCATGTGAACCGTTGGCATGTCTTAACGCTGCGAATTCCCGTTCGCTAAACGCTGCTGACACTTAACGCTCGCTTTCGCATTCCGTGGAAGTCAACAATATCTGAAAGGGTTTTGATAAGGCAACAAGGTGCTGCTGTCTTTGCCTGCTGCTTTTTTGTTGAGAGCTTGAGCGAGATGTGGACGAGTGGCTAGAAGTGCAGGCAAACCAAGAACTGGAGCCGGCCGACATGCATGGATGCATGTCGCCGAGACCTGAGCCATGGAAGGCGAATGTCGAGGGCAGCCTGGGCGGAAGAGCGCCGGTGAGCCGTTGCACTTCTCACGAGGGAACCGGAGCGAAAGCCTTAGCGAAAAAGAACGCAAAACCACTTTCACAGTAGGAGCGCGCTTCGCGAATTACCTCTGCCGCTGACCTCCGGTGTCATGTGTGGGTAAGGACTAGCCCCCTGGAGAGGGCTAGGGTGAGGGCCGGGTGAGGGCAGAGGGCAGAGAGCACCATCCCCCTCACTTCGCGCAACCAAGAGCCGCTTTTTGCCCTAACTCCCTTGCGGCTTCCATCTTGTCCGCAAAAGCCTTAACAGCCCCTTTTTCATCCATCCCCCGCACCAGCAGATTTCCTGCCTCCCGATAGCCTGCCGCGTCAAAATAATATTTCATCGTCAGCAGCGCGCCGTCGAAAAGTTTGCCGCCCCGGGTAGCGCCTACGCCAATAAAATATCCCGCCTTAGCCGCGGTATAACGTGGGTCTTTTAAGATATACTTCCTTGACCAGAGCGCCTGCGCACGGTCGATCGCACTTTTTGCCCAAGCGGAAACAGCATAAAAGTACATCGGTGACGCAAAAACCAACGCTTGTGCCGCCCCGATTTTTTCATAAAGCGGTTGCATTTCATCATCCAGTGTGCAAACTCCTGTTTTGTCACAGTCACCGCATGAAATACAAGGCGAAAATTTAAGCGTACTGAGCACCACCTTTTCCACCTCGACCCCGATCTCCGCCGCCGCTGCCAGCGACTCATCCAGCAAAATTTCCGAATTGCCGCCGCGCCGCGGGCTCCCCGCAATCCCCAGCACTAGCATTTTTCGTCCTCCGGCAGCTCATCATCCGGGACAATAGCCACAATGGATGCCTTAATCTGACCGGCAGCTATCTTTTTGTCATAGGCGCGCACAAGAAAATACGAGGCGCAGAAAAAAAGAATGCCCAGCAGAATATCCAGACGTGCAAAGAGCGCAAAAGTCTGATCCAGCACCTGCCCGGCATAAACCCCGGCCAGCAAGGCTAACATCGGCAGAATATACGCCACAAACGATGCCCTCAGCACATGCGCCGTATCAGAAACAACCTTTACCCTGTCGCCCACTACGGCGCCCACCTGATTCAAGGCTTCAAGCTGATTTTCACCGGCACCGGAAATAGCTATTCCACAGCCGCCACACTTGCCGCAGACCTGGTGCCTGCGCACCAGCACCAACGCTGTACCTTCATTCACTTTTACAACCTGGCCGATTTGTTCCATGAAATCGCACCTCCCATCGCTAGCATGCCCCTTTTCTGCCTCTTCTCTCCATTTTAATCTTCATTATACAGAGCGAAGCAAAGCTTGACAAGTAGGAGCGGGTTTCAAACCCGCCCGACAGGTTGTCGCACCTTCGGCAAAAATTCATTCATCAAAACCATTGTAGGGGCGGGTTTCAAACCCGCCCGCCCGACAGGCTGCGCACCTTCGGCAAAAATTCATTCATCAAAACCATTGTAGGGGCGGGTTTCAAACCCGCCCGCCCGACAGGTTGCCACCACAAAAAAAACCGGCACATCAATTCGTGCCGGCAAACTCTTGCAAACTCGCTTATTGCGCCTCTTTTAATTCCTTAAACTTCTTCGTCAGCAACGGTAGCACTTTCTGCAAATCACCCACTATCCCATAGGTGGCCACTTTAAAGATCGGCGCTTCCGGGTCCTTGTTAATCGCGACAATCACGTCGCTTGTCTGCATCCCTGCTAAATGTTGAATAGCACCGCTAATCCCGCAGGCGATATAGAGCTTAGGCGCAACCGTCTTGCCGGTCTGCCCTACCTGGCGGTAATGAGGAACCCAGCCGGCATCAACCGCCGCACGCGAAGCACCGGCTGCGCCGCCCAATACTTCAGCCAACTGCTCAATGAGGTAGTAATTTTCCGGAGCACCAATCCCCCGACCGCCGGAAACAATAATCTCGGCTTCCGCCAAGTTCAGCGTTTTTGTGGCATGCTCCACAACCTCGAGAATTTTCGTGGAGACGTCTTCCTCGCGTACCGGGCTGTCATAACGAATCAGCTCACCGCTGCGGCTATAGTCCGGCTCCACCTTCTTCATCACCTTGGGACGGACGGTAGCCATCTGCGGGCGGCGGTTGGGACACAAAATAGTAGCCATAATATTGCCGCCAAAAGCAGGGCGCGTTTGCAACAGCAGCTTGCTTTCCGGGTCAATGGCAAGCTCTGTGCAGTCTGCAGTCAAACCAGTGTCAACCCGAACGGCAATCCTAGCCGCAAAATCCCGACCGTTGTTCGTGGCGCCAAAAAGTAGAATTTCCGGCTTATGCTGCCGAATCAAATTGCAGATCGCCTCGGTGTATGAATCGGTGCGGTAGTCTTTAAAGACTGCGCCCTCCACCAGATAGACTTTATCTGCACCGTAAGCAAAGCAATGCTTAGAGAGCTCACTCACACCGTCACCGAGTAGCACTCCGGCTAAATGCGTCCCCAACTTATCTGCCAGCTTGCGCCCTTCGCAGAGCAGCTCCAGCGCCACATTGGCAATCAAGCCGTCGCGCTGCTCGATAAAGACCCAAACTCCCGCATAATCGGCAATATTTACCGCGTTCTTATCTTCCTTCTTTTCCACCAGGATGGCATCGGTGGGGCAGGAATCGGCGCACGCGCCGCAGCCGTTGCATTTGTCGGTGAGGACAGCCACATCGTGCATTTCGATGGCGCCCGGGAAAGGACAGGCATCAATACAGACGCCGCACGCCACGCAATCTTCCGCAATGATTTTCACGCTCATTCTCCAGCTACCCCCTAAACAATCTTTGTCCCCTGCAGCTTTTCCAGCAGCAGGAGGCAGACTTCATTTTCAGTTTCACCAGTCAACATTTCTCCTTGCCCTTTACGTTCAGGCGCGAAAACACGCTTCACCTGCGTACATGAGCCGTCTAAGCCTATTTTATCAGCTTCCGCGCCGATGTCGGACGCCGACCAAGTGGGGATCGTTTTTTTATGCGCCTTCATCGTGCCCATCATTGTCGGGAAGCGCGGCTCGTTAATCGACTTTTCCACAGCGATCATCGCCGGTAGCGGCACAGTCAGCACCTCATAACCGCCCTCGATCGCCCGCTCCACCAAAAGCTGTTCACTCTGCACTTCACGAATTTTCTGCACATACGTTGCCTGGGGCAGCCCCAAATGCTCCGCAATCCCTGGACCTACTTGGGCGGTATCGCCGTCAATTGCCTGCTTGCCGCAGAAGATAAGCTCCGGTTTGCCTATTTTTTCAATCGCTTTGGCGAGTGTGTAGGAAGTAGCCCAAGAGTCGGCGCCGGCAAAAGCACGGTCGCTCAAAAGCACCGCCTCATCAGCACCCATCGCCAAGCACTCCCGCAGCGCGTCAACTGCCTGCGGCGGCCCCATCGTCAGGACAGTTACTTTACCGCCTTTCTGCTCTCGAATCTGCAGAGCTGCTTCCAGCGCATTCTTATCAAACGGGTTGACAATACTGGGCACCCCATCCCGAATCAAAGTGCCTTTTACCGGGTCAATTTTCACTTCTGTCGTGTCTGGTACCTGTTTGATACAGACAATAATCTCCAATTTTCTTCACACTCCCTGATAATTACTCTGGCTGAATACAACTCCCGCCAATCCATTACTTCCTATTCTACAGTTATGAGAATATTCCTTCCGTTTCCGAGGCCTCGCAAAAAATAATTTTCAAAATGCAACTATTAAACAATAAAAACTTGTCCATGTTGAATTTGTTATGGCGCTGTTCAAAATTATGGGCGGGGTGGTTCCTGCTAGTTTTAGACAAGAAAACGGCTGCCGGCCTTATCCGGTCGGGGCGGGTTTGAAACCCACCCAACGGTTGCCGCACCTTCGACGAAACTTCATTCCTGAACACCCAGACAAATTCCCCTCTCCCCCCGGGCTTATCATTACCCACAAGTATTGAGCTAATGGAAAAGCTCCCACATGTCAGTAATATCCTGCAGTCTTCGGAACCCTCGCCACAGGACTTTGACGCCTGGCTGCCCATCCGATTTGCGTCCAAGGAA
>Ga0209316_100032_pt1 | contig 55526 bp, 49 predicted proteins | sample 3C3metaG_FD_184150 | JGI IMG/M metagenome (GOLD analysis project Ga0209316, IMG submission 184150) | Freshwater bacterial and archeal communities from Indian Creek, Illinois, USA - 3C3 metaG (SPAdes) (version 3) | ecosystem: Environmental > Aquatic > Freshwater > Unclassified | place: USA: Indian... | reverse complement strand
ATAGCATAGGAAATTATATCGTTCAGGGAAGCTACGATCCTATGCGTTGGGGTTTGTAAGGGGCGTGCCCCTTACTCTTGCGGGGTGCTCAGAGCCCGCAGGCTCGCCGAAGGGGCGGCAGCCCCTAGCGGATAAAAAAGACGCGTCAGTTGATAGAAAATGCGAAGCGTCTTTTTTATTGTAGGAAACTATTATGAGGCATTTGCTTCACGCTGAAATAACTCAACAACCGCTTCACAATAAATAATTTATAATCAGCAAATAAATGAAGGAAAACTAAAGTAACACGAGAATTATCGTTCTATCCCCCTAAAATCAATAGCGCAGCTACTTGCGTGCGGCAAAACAAGCCAGTAAAATGAGAAGTACTATTAATTGAGAATAGCTTTCTGTCTCAACAGTTTGACTAACGCAGAAAGATTCTCGGAATTGAGGGAAAAATGAGCAAAACAAGCAAGTTTATTACCATGGCCTTCGTCATACTGGCTTTTGCACTAGGAATCTTTGCCAGCACCTTTCTCCGCACGGGCAATGGTCCGCAAGTACCGGCAGAACCAGAGGAAGCTAAAGGGATTGTCAATATTTACACCGCACGCCACTATGGGGTGGAACAAGTATTTGAGGCGTTTACTGAAGAAACAGGCATTGCCGTCCGCTTTACCACCGGCAGTGACGCGATTTTACGCGAACGGATTAAAGCCGAAGGCAAGTTTACACCTGCCGACGTGTACTTGGCGGTGGATGCCGGCAACCTCTGGCTGGCGGCGGAAGAAGGGCTCCTTTCGGCTGTGGAAAGCGCTGTACTGACAGGCAATATCCCGGAGAATATGCGTGATCCTAAAAATCAATGGTTTGGCCTGACTAAGCGTGTCCGTACGATTCTCTATCATCCGGACCGGGTCAGCCCCGAGGAACTTTCTACTTACGAAGCGCTGGCAGACGCACAGTGGCTGGGACGCCTAGCCATGCGCCCGGCTACGCATGCGTATACACAGTCTCTAGTAGCGAGCATGATTGCCGCCCACGGCGAGGCGCGAGCCAAAGAAGTTGTGCAGGGTTGGGTAGCCAATAAACCTACCCTAATTGACAGTGACACTCGCATCCTGGAAACGCTGGCAGCCGGCGGAGCTGATGTGGCTATCGCAAACCACTACTACTTGGGCCGCCTGCTGGAAGCTAACCCCGCGTTTCCGGTGCGCGTCTTTTGGGCTAATCAAGACGAACGGGGGGCACATGTAAATATTAGCGGCGGCGGTGTGACGACCCACTCGCCGAACAGAGAGAATGCGATTCGTCTGCTGGAGTGGCTGGCCAGTCCCCAAGGGCAGAAACTGTTTGCCGACTCTAACCACGAATTCCCGACTAATCCCGCTGTTTTACCACATCCCATCATTGCAGAATTCGGCAGCTTCGTTGCTGACCCGATCAATATGGGCGAATTTGGCCGACTGCAGGCCGATGCCATCAAACTGCTGGACGAGGCAGGCTATAGGTGAGGTAGATTAAATGAAGACAGCAATAGCTAAAAGATCCTTCATTAAGCACGGGCAAGGCTTGCGTAGCCTGCCCGTGCTTCCGCTGTTCCTAGCAATACTGATCGTGTTGCCTGTGCTGGTAGTAGCTTCTGCGCTCTTCACCCCCACCTGGGAAGTATGGTCCCACTTGGCACAAACGCTCCTGCCGGAAATGATCAAAAACACCTTAGTGCTCCTGGCAGGCGTGGGCGCAGGCACACTGTTTCTCGGGGTGAGCTTGGCTTGGGTAGTTACAGCTTATCGTTTCCCCGGGCGAAAGATACTGGAACTTTTGTTATTATTACCTATGGCTGTACCCACTTATGTGCAAGGCTTTGTTTATATGGCTACTTTCGACATTGCCGGCCCATTGCAAACCTTTTTGCGCCGCTATTTTACTGACCTCACCTGGTTCCCGGAAATTCGTTCCGGAGGAGGTGCCATCTTAGTAATGACACTCGTTTTATATCCTTACGTCTATTTGTTGGCTAAAGCCGCCTTTCGGGAACAATCCGGCTCACTTATTGAAGCCGCAAGAGTCATGGGCTATGGATCTGGTCACATCTTTTTTCGAATTGTTCTGCCACTGGCAAGACCTTCCATCGCCGCAGGGGTAGCACTGGCTATCATGGAAGCTTTAGCCGATTTTGCTACTGTGCGCTTTTTCAACTTCCCGACGCTTTCCGACGGAGTCATTCGTGTTTGGCACGGCATGATGGATCTCCGTGCCGCTTCCGAACTTGCCGGACTCTTAGCGTTTGCGGCGTTAGCCATTGTCCTGCTGGAGCACGCTTTGCGCGGCCGTACCCGTTATTACCAGGCTGGCGGCAAAGCACCGGGCATCACGCCGCTTACCTTGCGGGGTTGGCGCGGTTGGTTGATGGTGCTTGGCTGTTTACTCGTGGTGGCACTAGCTTTTCTCCTGCCCGTCACCCAACTTGCCTCTTGGACTTGGAGTGAGCTGCCCAGACTGCCGGAAGGAACGATGAGCGTTTACGCTCAGTTGATCCGCAATACCCTGATCCTTTCATTGACCGCAGCATTTTTCGTCACCATTGCTGCTTTAGTTTTAGCAAGCAGCATCCGGCTAAACGGAAGCAGCGTCGGCTTTGTCTTGGCCAAACTAGCGACCAGTGGCTACGCTATCCCCGGGGCCGTAATAGCCGTCGGCATTATTGTGCCTTTGTCCGCCTTTGACCATGCGTTAAATAACTTCTTAGAAGCCTGGCTAGGAATTACCCCCGGGTTGCTCCTGACAGGTTCAATCGTTGGCCTGATTTATGCATACGTTGTTCGTTTTATGGCAGTCAGTTTTAACAGCGTAGATTCCAGTCTAGAAAAAATCACCCCAAATATTACCGCAGCCGCTCAAATTTTGGGCGCCAAACCTTGGCGCATAGCGTGGAAAATTCATTTGCCGCTGGTGGCTCCCGGTATGCTTGCCGGCGCCATCCTGGTTTTTGTAGATGTCATGAAAGAGCTGCCGATTACGGTGATGTTGCGACCATTTGGTTATGATACTCTTGCCGTTTGGGTCTGGCAGATGGCTGCTGAATCTATCTGGGCGGGCGCCTCTCTGCCGGCGTTGGCCATAGTGCTGGTAGGTTTGCTGCCTGTAGTATTTCTGACGCGGGTAGGCTCCCGCAATAACTAAAGAAAGGTGTCATAAATGTTGCTTAGAAAAAACACTAACGATAGCTCTCCCTCAGAAAAAGGACCGGCCTACGTCCGGCTTGAGAATGTATCTAAATCTTTTGCCACTGCCAAAGCGGTCTCTGAACTGACAGTCTGTATCGCCAAGGGAGATTTCTTTTCCTTACTTGGCCCCTCTGGTTGTGGTAAAACTACGACATTGCGCTTAATTGCCGGCCTTGACCGGCCCGATGAGGGTCGCATTATTATTAACGGAGAGCCGGTTGCGGCGGACAATACTTGGGTTCTGCCTGAAAAAAGAGGTATCGGCATAGTTTTCCAGGATTACGCCCTATTTCCGCATATGACGGTAGCGCAAAATGTTGCTTTCGGTCTGAAGGGCTACCCGCGGGAAAAAGCTAAAGAGAGAGTTGCCCAACTGCTGGAGCTGACAGGGCTGGTTGGCTTAGGCGGAAGATACACCCACGAACTTTCGGGAGGCCAGCGGCAAAGGGTGGCACTTGCTCGCTCGCTTGCACCCAGTCCGCAGGTAGTCTTACTTGATGAACCTTTCTCTAATTTGGATGCCGACCTGCGAGAAGAACTACGTGGCGAGACAAAACGCATCCTCAAAGAACAAGGAGCAACTACTATTTTAGTTACCCACGACCAAGAAGAAGCATTTTCTCTCTCTGATAAGGTTGGCGTCCTTAATAAAGGCTCTTTGGAACAGGAAGGCACACCGGCCGAAATCTATCATCACCCCTGCAGTAAGTTCGTAGCCGATTTTGTGGGCAAAGCAGATTTTATTGAAGGACAGATCAGAAAAGACACAGTCAGCTGCGCCTTTGGCACCTTCCCCCTACCTGGCAATCAATTGCAAGAATCAGGGCAGGTTGAATTAATGGTCAGACCGGACGATGTGTTTTTCAGTCTAGACTCCGCAGGGGAATCGACCATCACAGAGGCCCGTTTTCTGGGCGCCTCCGTCCTATATCGGCTCCAATTTGGTAATGGCCCTTCAATCCACGCCATTAGACCATCGACTGAAATTTATCCTGTAGGAGCTCGTGTACGGGTTAAACTCGATGCCCAACATATCGTCATTTTCCCGAACAGTTGCACTAGGGCTTAAGCTGTGTCCACCAAGCATCTGCACTGCAAGTCACCTCTCCCTCACCCTGCCCCTTTCTAAGAGAAGCTTCCTTGAAAAGACCGTACTTATTCCAGTGCGGTCTGCTTACTTTTTTTGTGTAGACCTCCATGCCCCGATAAAGACGGGGCACCATCGGAAGGATGAAAATGCGTCTCAGCTGGCCCTCACCCTAGCCCTCTCCCGCAGGGAGAGGGTAATAGCCGGGAAGGGTGCTGTAGGGGCGAACCTGCGTGTTCGCCCGGTTGCTCTCCCGCAGGGAGAGGGGAATTTGATGGGAGAAGTGAGCGCTATGCCCACGCTCGTACCATGTAGGGGCGGGTTTCAAACCCGCCAAGCAGAGGGTAGATGCTATTTTCAGGGTAGGAAATTATATGATTTCCTACCCAATGGGGGGGTCGTAGGGGGGATTCACCCTTACGCTCGCGGGGTGCTCAGAGCCCGCAGGCTCGCCGAAGGGGCGGCAGCCCCTAGCGGACAAGAAAAACGCATCTTTGGATAAAGCGCGAAGCGTTTTTCTTGTATAGTCAGGGGCAACAAAACTTTGACTTCCCTTAATTTGCTTGATACAATTAAGTCAACCGGGAGGTGTTATAATGTTCCAAAACCTTAATATTGAGGATAAGTTGTCTTCTCTTAATGAATTCTTTGCCGCATTGCCGGACGTACAAACCGTCTACTTATTTGGTTCATATGGCACAGAGTATCAGACTCCGGACAGCGATATTGATTTTGCCATCCTGTTTAGCAGAGATATCAACATTAATGAAGAAGCCGTGTTGCTTAACCAGCTGTCAATTGTTCTGGACACCGATCGCGTAGACTTGCTAAACCTCAATAAAGCTCCCCTTAGATTACAGTTTGCAGCCATAGCAGACGGAAGAATCATCCACGAAAAGGACTATCTAACGACCTGCGATTATACGGAACGTGTGATCAGCCTCTACCAGGACTACTCCATAACCCTCAGTAAATTCTATAAAGACTACGATGCGTCTTTGAGAGAGGCATACGGGGATGGTTAATAAAGAAGTAATCAGGCAAAAAATCCAGTTTATTGAGGGAAACCTGGAAAAATTGGCGATCTTAAAAGAGATGTCTCCACTGGAGTTTGGGAGCGACTTCCGTAACATTGAGACAGCTAAACATCTCTTGCAAGTTTCAATTGAGGCCATCCTTGACATTTCGAACCATATCATTGCCCGCAACCGCTGGGGCACTCCAGTAAAAAGCGCCGACTCTATACGAACTTTGCGGGAAAAAGGTTACTTCACTAAAGCAGAAGAAGATGTCTTTGGCGGTATGATTAAATTCCGCAACCGAATTGTACACCTATATCATCATGTTGATGAAAAGGAGGTTTACCGGATTCTCAGGGAAAACATGCAGGACTTTAATCTGTTCCTAAAAGCAATCACCAAGAATAATCTCTAACAGTTTAGCACTCTGCAGCCAAGAGAGCTAAACGTATCTACATCCACTGAAGGGAGAAGATAACTATGGCTAAAAAACAATTCAAAGCTGAATCAAAACGACTGCTGGAGCTGATGATCAACTCTATCTACACCCACAAAGAAATCTTTGTCAGAGAGCTTATCTCAAACGCCAGCGACGCTCTCGATAAAATTTACTATAAAACTCTTACAGATGACTCGCTCACATTTAGCAAGGAAGACTACTTTATCAAAGTCACTGCCGACAAGCAAAACAGAATCCTCACCATCAGTGATACCGGCATCGGTATGAGCAAAGAAGAGCTGGATGATAACCTAGGCGTCATCGCTAAAAGCGGCTCCTTGGCCTTTAAAAAGGAACACGAAATCCAAGACGGCTACGACATCATCGGTCAGTTTGGCGTAGGCTTCTATTCCGCCTTTATGGTCTCAGACACGGTCACCGTCATCTCCAAAGCATTAGGTGCAGACGAGGCTTACAAATGGGAATCCAGAGGCATCGACGGCTACAACATTGTCCCCTGGGAAAAAGAAACATCAGGCACCGACATCATCCTCAAAATCAAAGAAAACACCGAAGAAGAAAACTACGATGATTTCCTGGAAGAGTATACACTCCGCACAATCATCAAAAAGTACTCCGATTTCATCCGCTACCCCATTAAGATGGACATCACTACCCGTAAACGCAAGGAAGGCACGGAAGACGAATACGAAACAGTCAGCGAGGAACAAACCGTCAACAGCATGGTCCCCATCTGGAAAAAGAATAAATCCGAACTGACCGCCCAGGACTACGAAAATTTCTATACCGAAAAGCGCTACGGCTTCGACAAACCTCTCAAGTACATCCACATCAGCACAGACGGCGCCGTCAGCTACAACGCCATCCTCTACATTCCCGAAAAAACGCCCTACGACTTCTATACCAAAGACTACGAAAAAGGTCTGGAACTCTACTCCAGCGGCGTCCTTATCATGAATAAAAGCGCCGACCTCCTGCCGGATTATTTCAGTTTTGTCAAAGGCATGGTTGACTCTGAAGACCTCTCCCTCAATATCTCCCGGGAAATACTCCAGCACAACAGACAGTTAAACCTCATCGCCAAAAACATTAAATCCAAAATCCAAAAAGAATTGGAAAGCCTCCTCAAAAACGACCGAGAAAAATACGAAACCTTCTATTACTCCTTTGGCAAACAGTTAAAATACGGCATCTACAGCGAATTTGGCGCAAACAAAGACGTCCTCCAGAGCCTCCTGCTGTTTCACTCATCTGCAGAGAAAAAACTGGTTACCTTGGACGAATACATCTCCCGCATGCCTGAGGAGCAAAAATATATTTACTATGCAGCAGGCGAATCCATCGACCGCATCGAAAAACTCCCACAGACAGAAGTAATCAGAGACAAAGGCTACGAAATCCTTTACTTCACTGACGACGTGGACGAGTTTGCCGTCAAGATGCTCTTTGCCTACAAAGAGAAAGAATTCCGCTCCGTCTCAGCCAAAGATTTAGGCATCGACACTGAAGAAACCGACACCCCGCAGGAAACAGCCAAGGAACTCTTTGCAAAAATGAGAGCTATCCTCTCAGATAGAGTAAAAGATGTCCGCGCCTCCAAGCGCCTCAAAAACCACCCTGTCTGTCTCTCCAACGAAGGAGAACTCTCTATCGAAATGGAGAAAATCCTCAGCACTATGCCGAACAACCCCAACCTCAAAGCGGAAAAAGTCCTGGAAATCAACATTAATCACAATGTTTTCAATGCTTTGGAGAATGCTTTTGAAAACGACAAAGAAAAATTCGCGCTCTACACAGAACTTCTCTACAACCAGGCCCTCCTCATCGAAGGCCTCCCCATCAGTGATCCCCTGGAATTTACCAATAATATCTGCAAAATTATGTGATCTTACCCTTTGTAATCAAATACCGGAGGTGCAGTAAATGAATCCTGTGGAAATCAAAAAAAATATTTACTGGTTAGGTGTTATCGACTGGAATGTGCGCTATTTTCACGGCGCTACCTATTCTACGCACAGGGGCACAACGTACAACTCTTATCTGCTCCTTGATGAACAACCCACTTTAGTCGATACTGTTTATACTCCCTTTGCCGCTGAATTATTGGAAAGCATCGGCACGTTAATCGACCCAAAGAAAATAAAATATGTGGTTGTTAACCATGTGGAAGTGGATCATGCGGGCGCACTGCCTGCCATCATGGCAGCTGCGCCGGATGCTATCATTATTTGCTCAGCAAAAGCAGCGCCGGTTATTGACCGTTATTTTAACAACTCCTGGAAAAAACAGATTGTAAAAACGGGTGACACCTTATCGATCGGCAAAAATACGCTCAGTTTTGTGGAAGCGCCCATGTTGCACTGGCCCGATAGCATGTTTACTTATCTGCCCGAGGAAAAACTGCTCCTGCCTAACGATGCTTTTGGACAACACTTAGCCACTTCCACCCGTTTTGACGATGACACCGACCTTGCTGTGATGATGCAGGAAGCAAAAAAATATTATGCCAATATCTTATTGCCCTTCGGCCCTCTGGTGCTCAAGAAAATTGATGAAATAACCAAACTGGGGTTAGAAATTGAGATGATTGCCCCTAGCCATGGCAACATCTGGCGCAAAGACCCGGGCAAAATAATTGAGGCCTACTTGCACTGGGCAGCAGGCAAACATCAGCAGAAAGCGATTGTGGTTTATGAAACCATCTGGGGTAGTACAGAAAAAATGGCTCACGCAATTCTTGATGGCTTAGTGGCCAGCGGAATGGAAGCAAAACTCTACAAAATTTCCGGAAGCGACGCCAGTGATGTCATCGCAGAAATACTCGATGCCGAGTTGGTGGTAGTAGGCTCTGCCACCATGAACCGCGATTTTCTGCCGAAGCTTTCCCCTTTCCTAGACGATCTTGCGAGTCTGAAACCTAAAAAGAAACGTGCTGCCTTATTTGCCTCCTCTGGCTGGAGCGGCGGCGCCATTGAACAGATGACTGCCCGCATCCAAAAAGCCGGTTTCAGCCTGGCTGAAACCGATACGCTGGAAATCTTTTGGACACCGCATCCTAAAGATATTGAGCAGTGTAAAAAATTTGGGCAACGCTTAGCCGCCGGCTACAAAACGGAATAGCACTATAGACAAAGGGGCTGTAACGAAGCTTTGATTAAAAAGTTCGTTGCAGCCCCTTTATTCAATATCAAAACCTGACCAGGTTTCGTAGAGTTAACCTCAGCCAAAGCCGAAACGCTTAGACGGGCAGGACTCACTTTGGGCGCAGGATTCGCCCTTTGTGTGCTTACCTGCTTTACTCACATTTAAAGTATAGACTTCCTGCAAATCACAGCAATTGCATTGAGGGCAGCAGACGGCTGCTTTTTTCTCGCTAGGCACCATCACTTCAAAGCGGTTAGCACACTGTTTGCAAGTATATTCATATGTTGGCACAGTAAAACCTCCTCGCCTTCTATTTTGCCCTGGCAGCAGACAATATACAACTTCTCCGACCTATTAGGTTCTACGTTCAAGTAATTGCCGTGCGCGTGCCGCCACATTCTCTACTGTAAAGCCAAATTTCTCCATCAGCACTTCTCCGGGGGCTGATGCACCAAAGTGATCAATGGTAACTGTGGCGCCTTCATCGCCGCTAAAACGCTCCCACCCCATAGGATGAGCCGCTTCCACCACCAGACGTTTTTTAACGGCAGGCGGCAAGACTTCTGCACGGTATGCAGCAGGCTGCGCCATAAACAGCTCCCAGCTCATCATGCTGACCACTCTAACTGCTATCCCTTCTGCTTGCAGCACCTTCTTTGCTTGAAGCGCCAACTCCACCTCGGAACCGCTCGCCATAATAATTAGCTCCGGTGCCTCCCCTGCTTCTCGCTCCATAATATAGCCGCCTTTTAGCGCATTCATACCGCTTGCCGACAGTTGCGGCAGGTTCTGCCTTGTCAGCACTAAAGCGGTGGGACCATCGGTGCGGCTAAGAGCATGAAGCCATGCAGTTGCCGTCTCACGGCCATCCGCAGGGCGAAGGACATGAAGATTAGGAATAGAACGCATATTGGCAAGTTGTTCAATCGGCTGATGCGTCGGACCATCTTCCCCTACCCCGATGCTGTCATGGGTAAAAACGTATACCACGGGCTGCCGCATCAAGGCAGCCAGCCGTACTGACGGTTTCATGTAGTCAAAAAAAGCAAGAAAGGTAGCGCCGTAAGGCCGCAAACCGCCATAGAGCGCAAGACCTGACAGAACTGCTGCCATGCCATGCTCGCGTACGCCAAAATATAGATTGTTTCCCTTGCGGTTTTCCGCCTGGAAATCACCCAGCCCTAAAAGATAGGTTTTCGTGGATGCGTTTAAGTCGGCAGAGCCGCCCAGCAAATTTGGCAGGTATTTAGCCAGAACCTGCATCACCTGACCCGAAGCAGCGCGGGTTGCCATGGGCTTATCGAAAGACCATAATGCTTTATCTTCCTGCAAGGCAGCCGGTAAGCTCCTGTTGTGCCAAGCATCCCAACGAGCCGCATCTTCCGGATACTTACTGCGGTAGGCCGCAAACAACCTGTCCCACTCTTCTTTAACGGCGGCTAACCTTGTTTGCAGTCCCGCAAAATGTGCGCGCACTTCAGCCGGCACATAAAACGTCTGCTCCTGCGGCCAAGCTAGATTTGCTTTTGTCAGGCGAACTTCAGCCGCACCCAGTGGAGCGCCGTGAGCCTCCGCACTATTCTGTTTGTTAGGGCTGCCAAAACCGATGGCTGTCCGCACTAAAATTAGTGAGGGACGGGTTTGGTCAGCCTTTGCTGCTGTGATGGCGGCAGCAATTTCTGCTGTAGCAGTACCATCAGCAACTTTAAATACTTGCCAGCCGTATGCTTCAAACCGCCTGCCCACATCTTCAGTAAAAGCCAATTCAGTTCTGCCGTCAATAGTAATTTGATTGTCATCATAAAGGCAAATCAACCGGCTCAGCTTTAAATGGCCGGCCAAAGATGCCGCCTCGGCTGTAATACCTTCCATCATGCAGCCATCACCGGCATAGACATAGGTGAAATGGTCAACAAGCGGGAAATCAGGCTTGTTAAACTCAGCTGCCAATCGCTCTTGGGCAATGGCCATGCCTACAGCATTAGCAAAGCCCTGTCCCAGCGGGCCCGTGGTAGTCTCCACCCCCACTGTATGGCCATGCTCGGGGTGTCCCGGCGTTTTGCTTCCCCACTGGCGAAAGTTTTTAATTTCCTCCAAAGGCAGCTCATAGCCGCATAAATGCAGCAGCGCATACAAAAGCATGGATCCATGCCCGGCAGACAAGACAAAGCGGTCGCGATTGGGCCATGCCGGGTCACTGCTGCAATGCTGCATAAATTGTGTCCAGAGCGTATAGGCCATTGGTGCGCCGCCCATTGGCAAACCAGGATGTCCTGAATTTGCAGCCTCCACCGCATCCACTGCTAAGAAGCGGATTGTATTAATGGCCATTTCCTGAACTTTTGTCAAAATTATCCCTCCCGGAAAGATCAAAACCTTTCTTCTTCATATTTTATCTAATTTTGTCTAAAAAAAACAAGCTTTTAATTTTTTATTTTTGAATCTTTAGGATTAACTTTGCCACGTTTTCAGCGAAACGTTCCGCAGTGCGGACCCCTTCTTCATCCTCTAGCGCTTCCCCGGGGGTCTTGCCAAAGAGTATATTCCAATAAGTTGAGCCGGGGACAATCATTTCATTGATTAAAAAAAACATCAGCATTTCCTGGATAGTGGCGGTAGCTCCGCCGCGGCGGTTAATAGCAATAGGTCCACCCACTTTCCAGGAGAGAAACTTATCGCCATTGTAAGAGAGCATGCCAATTCGCTGCAACAGATTCATTACATCGCCGCGGGCAGTACCAAAATAGACAGGCGCACCGACAATGAAACCGTCTGCTTTTCTGACTTTTTCAGCAATGGAATTTAATTCATCGTCCAACACGCAGACCCCTAGGCCAACGCATTTTCTGCAGGCGATGCAGGCCTCAATTTTTGTGCCGGCTAGAGACACAATTTCAGCAGTTAAACCTAGCTCTCTAATTTTTACAGCACACTTTTCCATCACTAAAGCTGTATTTCCTTCTCGCTTAGGGCTACCGGAGATTAATAAAACTTCCGCCAAAATAAACACATCCTTTTATATATTTTTGCTATAAACTTTCTTCTAACTGGCAAGTTAATTTTTCCCACGAAGAATATAATTTTTCCAACGCCTCTTTGATTCTGTCCATTTCCTCCCCTTTTTCCGCCGCCAAACGATAATCATTAAACACATCCGGTTCTACTAGCTCTGCAGCCAAGCGAACAAGGCAGTGTTCAAGCCTGCCAATTTCTTCTTCAGTTTCACGAGTGCGTTGTTCCATTTTACGCAATTCACGCCGCTGCGCCAGCAAATCTTCCCGTTTTTGTTTCTCTGCCTCCTGCCGTTCACGAGTTTCCGCTTTTTCCGGTGAAACAGACGTCTTCTCCCGTCTTTCCCGTTCCTGTAAATATTCTGCATAAGGCATTTGATAAAAGCTTACGCCGCCATCCCTCACGTCTAACACACAATCGGTTGTGCGGCTAATAAAGTAGCGGTCGTGCGTAACTACCAAAAGTGTTCCCGGAAAAGCATCGAGCGCGCTTTCCAATTCTTCAACACCGCGGATATCCAGATGGTTCGTAGGTTCGTCCAGCACAAGAAAATTTCCTGCGTCAAGACCCAACTTAGCCAACGCCAAACGGCTCCGCTCACCGCCGCTTAAATCCGCATTGCATTTGAACACGTCTTCTCTACTAAATAGAAAGCGGCCCAGGTACGTTCTGGCAGCGCCAAGAGTCATGCCGGAAGCATCCATAATCTCGTCGAGCGGCGTTTTTTCCGCTGAAACTGTCTGCTGGTGTTGGTCGAAATATACCAAACGAACACTGGGACCAAGCCAGACAGTGCCGCTATCTGCCGCCAACTCACCAGCAATAAGTTTGAGCAATGTGGATTTTCCTGAACCATTGGGACCAAGGAGCGCCACCCGTTTGCCCCAGCGAATTTCTACATTTACATTCCGAAAAACAGTTCTGGTTGCAAATCTTTTGGCAACATTCGTTAAGCGCACGGCTATATCCCCACTGCGCCCAGAAAAGAGAAAATCTAATGCCATGGCTTTTTCCTGCTGCGGACGGTCAAGCTGGGTCAACTTCTCCAGTTTCTTTTGCCTACTTTTCGCCTGTTTTTTTTCTCGTTCCCCAGTACCCTGGGTGCGGATATACGTTTCTTCCCTAGTAATATATTCCTGCTGCTTGCGGTAAGCTTTATCTTCGGTCACCGCCTCCAACTCACGCTGTGCCGTGTATGCGGAATAATTACCACGGTAGCTTTTAAGCTGATGCTGCTCCAACGCTAAAATCCGTCCTGCCACCCTATCCAGAAAATAGCGATCATGGGAAACAATCAGCACACAACCCCGCCAATCGCTCAAATATTTCTCCAGCCACTCCACCGCTGCCATATCAAGGTGGTTTGTGGGTTCATCCAGCAACAATAGCCCCGGCTCCTCCAACAAGAGGCGAGCTAAGCGCAAACGTGTTCTCTCGCCGCCGGAAAATGTCTCCATGGCACGTTGCATGTCGCTGGTGGAAAAACCAAGTCCTGAAACCACAGACCGCAACCTGGACTCGGTGCTGTATCCCCCTGCCGCCTCAAACCGGTGCCGTAGCTTTCCGTAGTCGTTTAGCGCCGCTGCGAGTGCCGGCGAGTCGGCAGCAAGCTTTGCCGAAGCCATATTCTTTTCCAGCATACTCATCCGGACAGCCAGCTCTTCCAAAGGGCCTAAAGCACGACGCAATTCTTCTTCCATGGTGCCAACCGCAGCTTTTGACGTCCCCTGCTCAAGATAACCAATGGTTACACCGCGGGCCAATGCTACTGTACCCGCATCGGCCGCCTCCTGCCCGGTAATAATTTTCAGCAGTGTGGTTTTGCCGGCACCGTTTGGACCCACCAGCCCCACCCGTTCACCCTCGTGCAGCTGAAAAGTAGTGCGTTGCAAAATGGTGGCTGCCCCGTATGATTTAGAAATTTGACTTACTGACAATACTGCCATCTGTTTGCCTCCATGGTTACTGATTCACTCCCTATATTTCCCCAAAATACTGCGCTATTCCTGCAACACAAGAAAAACGCTTCGCGCTTTATCCAAAGATGCGTTTTTCTTGTCCGCTAGGGGCTGCCGCCCCTTCGGCGAGCCTGCGGGCTCTGAGCACCCCGCAAGAGTAAGGGGCACGCCCCTTACAAACCCCAACGCATAGGATCGTAGCTTCCCTGAACGATATAATTTCCTATGCTATAAAAAAGACGCTTCTCGTTTTATCCAAGGGCGGGTTTGAAACCCGCCCCTACGGGCTGCCGCCCCTTCGGCGAGCCTGCGGGCTCTGAGCACCCCGCAAGAGTAAGGGGCACGCCCCTTACAAACCCCAACGCATAGGATCGTAGCTTCCCTGAACGATATAATTTCCTATGCTACAAGGAAAACGCTTGAGCGACAAAGCAACTGCTCACGAAGCTCACGAAAATAATCGCTTGTATCACTACCTGGATACTGCTATACTTGAGAGGATGTGCACTTGGGAGGTTAACAAAAATGAACATTCGCAACTTGGCAATTATTGCCCACGTAGACCACGGGAAAACAACCCTAGTGGACGGAATGCTTAAACAGAGCGGAATTTTTCGCAGCAACGAGAGCGTCATGGAGCGCGTCATGGATTCCAACGATCTGGAGCGCGAGCGAGGGATTACCATTCTCGCCAAAAACACCGCTGTCGTGTACAGCGGTGTTAAAATTAATATTGTGGATACTCCGGGACACGCCGATTTCGGCGGTGAAGTAGAGCGGGCCCTCTCCATGGTAGACGGCGTACTGCTGGTAGTAGATGCTTTCGAGGGACCTATGCCCCAGACACGCTTTGTGCTGCGCAAAGCACTGGAGCTTGGCCTCTGTCCCATTGTCGTGGTAAATAAGGTCGATCGCAGCGATGCCCGTCCGGTGCAAGTGGTAGACATGGTCTTTGATCTGTTTGTCGATTTGGGAGCCAGTGATGAACAACTCGATTTTCCCATCATCTATGCATCGGCAAGGAACGGCGTAGCCGGAGTGGAGCCGGACCAATTGACAGACTCACTGCAACCCCTCTTTGCCGCGATTGTCAATCATGTACCGGCTCCCACAGGGGAAGCGGCAGCCCCATTTCAACTGCTGGTGGCTAACCTGGCCTACGATAATTACGTGGGGAAATATGCCATTGGTCGTGTGTTGCGCGGCACCCTTTCCTCAGGTGATCAGGTGGCTGTAATCCACGCTGACGGCAAAATAGAGCGGGGCAAAGTAAACAAAATCTTTGTCTTTGAAGGATTAAAAAAGACGGAAACTACCCAGGCAAGCAGCGGTGAAATCGTGGCGCTCTCCGGCCTGGAAAATGTCAATATCGGCGAGACAATTACCCATCCCGACCATGCTGAGCAGCTTCCGGTCATTTCTGTGGACGAACCCACATTGGCAATGACTTTCCTCGTTAACAACAGCCCCTTTGCAGGACGTGAAGGCCAGTTTGTCACTTCCCGCAAGCTGCGGGAACGGCTATTCCGCGAGCTTGACACCAATGTTTCCTTGCGCGTAGAAGAAACAGACAGCCCCGACTCCTTTAAAGTGGCAGGCAGGGGTGAATTACATCTTTCTATTCTAATTGAAAACATGCGGCGCGAAGGCTTTGAGCTTCAAGTCAGCAAGCCGGTGGTTATCTTGAAAAAAATTGACGGCAAGATCCATGAACCGGTAGAACATCTGGTGCTTGACTTGCCGGAGGAGTGCATGGGCGGTGTGATGGAACGACTGAGCCGCCGTAAAGCTGACATGTTAGACATGGCCCCCACCGGTCCAGGCCAACTCCGTCTTGAATTCCATATCCCGGCCCGCGGCCTGATTGGTTTTCGCTCAGAATTTCTCACTGAAACCCGGGGTAACGGAGTAATGAACCACACTTTTTCCGGTTATCAACCTTATAAAGGAGATATTCCCTCTCGCTTTCAGGGAACTTTAATAGCCTGGGAAGACGGCGATGCCACCACCTATGGACTCAATGCCGCCGAAGAGCGGGGGCTGCTCTTTATCACCCCGGGCACCAAAGTATATGAGGGCATGATTGTAGGTCAAAACAACCGCGAGGATGACCTGGAAGTTAACGTCTGCAAGAAAAAACACCTGACCAATATCCGCTCTTCCACGGCTGAAGATGCGATCCGGCTTAGAGAGCCGCGAATCCTCAGTCTAGAAGAAGCCATAGAGTTTATCGCCGATGATGAATTGGTGGAAGTTACACCAAAAAGTATCCGTCTGCGCAAAAAACTTTTGAAAAAGAATGAACGGCAACGCGCAAGTAAAGACCAGGCAATAAAGCGAACAGGTTCATAAGCAAAGGGGTTGGCCGATATGAGCGTTTTTCTGCGGCAACCCCTTTTGTGTGCTTAATCTGCTGAACAAACATTGTTTTCACTAACGTGCACCACGCGATAGCTTTTCTCTCTCAAAAAATCAAGCAGCGCGTCCACGTCGTCACAACCCTGCAGCCGCCAAATGGATTGACCCAAATTCTTGCCGGCATCCCTTGGCATCATAACTACGCTAATAATAGTAACACCGTAATTACGGAGCAACCCATCTGCTTCTGCCAACGCGCCGCTTCTGTCTGGCAATTCAAGTGTCAGACGCAGACCGCCGCGGCTAACACCAAGCATTTCCATAAAGGCGGCAAAAATATCTGTCTCAGTGATGATGCCCACGATTATCCCATTGTCAACGACCGGCAAGCCACCAATCCTGTTTTCACGCAACAGGGCGGCAGCTTCGTCAATGGGAGCATCCATTTTAACAGTATACAGCTTTTTCGCCATGACATCCTTCACCGGAAGTTTGGCTAAAAGGTAATTCAACTCCCAAATGCTCAGACTTGTGGCAGGTGAAGGCGACGCACGGACTAAATCGAGTAGCGTCACAATCCCCACCAGACGATCCTTCTCCACCACAGGTAAACGGCGAACTCTCTTTTCCTCCATCAGGGCAAGCGCATCCGGCACAGTAGTTTGTGGCCCGATAGTTATGACTTGTGTAGTCATCTTGTCTTTTACTAGCATTAACTAATCCTCCCTTTTTCTCTCTAATAGTGACTGCTCACCTTCTATTTGAACGGCCTATGCTGTTACCTCTATTATTTGTAACAAGACGCTATCTATTGCCGCACATCAGTCAACCTACAGACTTCCCGACTAAAAAAGGACTTTTTTACTCAAACGGCGAACTATTTCATATCTTAAAACAGGAGGTAAGCTAATGTCAAAACTAACCTTTCTCGAGGATATAGCCGCGCTGGAACAGGCTCTGGCTAGCGCCGGAAATAAACCTCTCCTGATTTTTAAACACAGCTCCACCTGCCCCATCAGTGCTCGGGCGCACCGAGAGGTTGACAAATTTTTGACAAGTGATGCGTTGGGAGAAACTCTTGTCTGCGCCGTTGTAGTACAAAATGCCCGCAATGTTTCCGATGCTGTGGCCGCAAAGACTGGGGTACGCCATGAAACACCACAGGCATTGCTGATTCGCGATGGGCAGTGTGTCTGGAACACATCCCACAAGAACATTACTCTGGAATCCTTAAAGGAAGCAACGGCAAAAGATTAAGACTGCCGCCGCCGGCAACGTCTTCCCCTCTAGTTTGGAGCATCTATTTGCACGTTACTAAATTTTTCCCTGATCTTTTAGCAAAATACAAAATCCGATCTGCCTCTTCCACTAGTTGCAAGGCAGTCATATCTTGTTCGTAGACTGCCACGCCGAAAGAAGCAGTCAAAGGTTCTGTTTTTTCACCTTTCTGCAAGGGAATTGGCGTGCTCTCTATTGCTTCCCGGATTCGTTCACACAACTGTTTTGCTTGAACTAGCGTAGTTTGGGGGAGAATAATCGCAAATTCCTCACCGCCGTAACGCGCCACCGTGTCGGAGGCACGCACAGTATCTTGCAGGATACGCGCGGCACAAGCCAGTGCCTTATCACCTTGGGGATGTCCCCACGTATCATTATACTTTTTGAAGTTGTCTAGGTCGATAATCACAAGTGCCAAGGAGAACTGATAACGCCGGACCCGGTCGACCTCTTTCTCCAGACAATGGTGGAAAAAGCGATGATTAAACAAACCACTCAATTCATCAGTAACCGCATCTCTCCAAAAAGAGTCTGCCTGCCGTTTCAACCTGCCTGTGATTACGCCAACCGCCACGGCAAAAAGCATAAACAGGGAAAAATAGACGGCCAACACGGAAAAGTATTCAGCATGCAGTTGCATAGCTCCCCATAAATGCCAGAAGAAAAAAGGTGCCACGCCCAACGCCGCCACTAACCCGCCCCGCAGACCGAGGTGGTAGCACAGCAGCACCAGAGGCAGAATCCAGAAAGCGTAGATACCCATCCGCTCTAACAGATTATATCCGGGAGACAAGGTTTGTCTGTCTACCAACGGAGGAATAAGATACATTGTTATGATGATTTGCCAAAAACCATAAGGCAACTGACTGTGTACGGGCTTCCCGCGCACAGCAGTCATGGCGTTGTCTTTTCTAAATCGCTTCTCTTTCATGGAGCACCTCTTTACGGTAGGAGTGATCACTATTGCCTGATCTACATGCCTTTGAAAGACTAATGGCAGAATTAATTCTGCTGGCTGCCCATTTGCTCGAAGTTTTTGGCACAATAATTATTTTTTATGCCGGTGTTAATACATTTCTGCGCTTTTTGCGCGGGAAAACGGAGAACCGTGAGGTACGCCTCTCCTTTGCGCGCTTTCTTCTTTTTGGCTTAGAGTTTAAGCTGGCCAGCGAAATCCTGCGCACCGTCATTGTGCGCACGCTTAACGAAGTATTCATACTGGCAGCCATAATTACCTTGCGGGCTGTTTTAAATATAATTATCCATTGGGAAATCCGACAGGAAAAACAAGATAAGGACTAAAATACGCTACTACACTGACAAAAGCAGGCAGATAAGACCGGCAAAAATCGCTGGCAAATCTTTTCCACCGCATCGTTACTAATTCGCAATATTTTTTCCATTTCCTGCTTCTGGCTGAAGTTATCTTTACGCTTAAGCGTTAAAGCTATTACAGCTTTCTAAATAAAGTTTGGCTAGAAAGCGGTGTCAGAAATGAAGCCATTAATTTGCAACGGACAACCGGTTGAAGCTAGCAATATTCTAAAAAAGGTAAATCCTTTTCAGCACCTTGCTCAAAACACGCTAGAAAGCATACTCGCAAAGGCAGAAATACGACAGTTCCCCAAAGGGACTTATGTTTTCCGCCAAGGCGATGCTTCTCTGCAAGCATTATTTGTCTTAGTTTCCGGCAGCGTAGACATCACAGTTCTAGATAAGCAAGACAGAGAAGTCCTTGTTAGCAAGCGGCAGGAGCTGGAATTTTTCGGGGAAATGGTTTTTCTTTCAGAAGATTGCTATCCTGCTTCCGTGCGAGCGGTGACAGATTTGCTCTGCATTGTTATCCCCAATATCTTGTTTGAAACGGAACTTACACGTACCCCAGAATTTGCAAATGCTTTTAGCCGTATCCTGGCAGAGCGGATGCGAACCGTCTATCAATCACTGATTTATGCAACCGAACAAAGCCAAATGGCGCTAGACCAGCCCATGCGCAGGCGAGTTGCCAGCCTAATGTCAGCGCCCCTTGTCACCTGCGGCCTCCAAGACCAAGTCTCCACACTGGCAAAACAAATGACTACTCACGCTGTTTCTTCTCTGGTGGTTTTAGGTGAGCTTGGGCAGCCGGGCGGAATTGTTACTGAAAGAGATTTGGTGGGAAAAGTTCTAGCCCGGGACGATTGCCAAGATGGTTTAACTGCCGGCAGTATTATGGATAAAAACTTGTTGACGGTGGCGCCTGACGCTTTTTACTACGAAGCGCTGCTCATTATGGTTAAACATAAAGTAAAACACCTGCTAGTCGTTGACAACCATAAGCTCACCGGCCTAATCACAATCCGGGACTTGATTATCTCCCGCAGCACCGGAGCCTTAGCCATAGTTAACAGTATCGAAAAACAGGACACTATTGAAGGCTTGGTGGAAGCTAGTGCGGAAATTGATAAAATTCTTCAAGCGTTAGTGGAAGAGAGAGCATCTGGCAAAGAGATTCTAAAGATCATTACCGAGTTTTATGACCGCCTCACGCAAAAAGTTATTCAGCTTTGTGAACAGGAAATGCTAACGGAGGGACATGGCCCCCCACCTGTCGCTTACAGCTGGATAACAATGGGCAGCAGTGGGAGGCAAGAACAATTTGTCAAAACAGATCAGGATAACGGCATTATCTATGATAACGTCCCACCCGACAAAGAAGAAGCCGTGGCAAGCTACTTTCAACTCTTGGCAGAAAAAACGGTGGAAGGTCTCTTCCGCTGTGGCTTTGCCAAATGCAAAGGAAATGTGATGGCCTCCAACCCATTTTGGTGCCGCTCCTTTAACGGCTGGCGCGAAGCAATTAATGTCTGGATTAACAACCTGGAACCGGAAAATATTCGCATGATGACCATCTTCCTTGACTTCCGGCATGTCTCCGGTAAAAAAGCCCTCTGTGACCTGCTCCGCAATTTTGTCACCCGCAGTTTCCAGAAGTCTGCCACAGTGCTGCTTTTTTTGGCTAAAGATGATTTAAACCACCGTGTTCCGCTAACCTTCTTTAAACAAATCATTACAGAAAAAACTAAAGAGCATCGCAATATGGTCAACCTAAAGGGTGCCGCCTGCGTGCACATCGTAGATTGCCTGCGCATCTTTTCCCTGCGGGAAGGGATTGTGGAGACCAACACATTTATACGGTTAGAAAAACTGGCAAAGAAGCGCGTCTTGTCTGCGGAAGACAACGAGCTGCTTGAAAATGCCTATGAAACACTAATGATGCTCCGGATTAGGCAAAGCATCCGGCAGCTAAGCGCAGGTCAGCAGCCAGACAATTATCTAAACCCAAATGATTTAAGCAAACGAGACAAATCTGCACTCCGGGAAGCACTTTTAGCGGCAGATCGTCTGCAGAATCTGACTGGTCATGCATTTTATGCGTTTATTGGTTAACAGCTAATAATAAGGAGTGGGAGAAATGCTGCCTTTCAGAAAGTTAAACCGAGACACGCAGCCGATGAAGTCCCGCCTATCCAGGGCACAGTTGCTTGCCAACCGGTTTTTTTACTGGCTCTATAAGCTGCGCGCCGAACGTAGCGGGCGTCAGAATAATTATCAACCGGAGCACGAAATAACCTCAGCTCTCACTGAAAAGTCATTACAGCTTAAAACAAAAAAGGACTGGGATGTTCCGCTTGCCAACAGCCGTTATATCCTCTTTGATACGGAGACTACCGGTTTCTACCCCTACCAAGGCGATGAAATTATTAGTATTGCTGCCGTTGTCGTGGAAAACGGGCAAATCCGCAAGGATTTGATTTTTAACGAACTAGTAAACCCCTACCGGGGTATCCCGCCGGCCATACAGGAACTAACGGGAATTACAGCTGAGATGGTGGCCGACAAACGTCACGTCTGCGCTGTCCTCAATGATTTCCTTGATTTTATCGGGGAATCGGTGCTGGTGGCTCACAATGCGGAATTTGACTTGGCTTTTATCAACATTAAACTGAACTGGTATACTCAAACTGAAATATATAACCAGGTCATTGATACTTATAAACTTTCCAGGGCTCTAAGCCCTGAATTTGCAGCCCATGACCTAGACACTCTCTTAAAAAACCACCACATCGCTATCCAGGCACGACATACAGCGCTAGGCGACTCGCTGATGACGGCAGAAATTTTCCTAAAATACCTGGCCTGCCTCCGGGAGCAAAACATCCTCACTCTGAAGGAGCTACATTACTACTTGCACATCAAAAACAGCATGGACTTATGCAATTAATTTTGCAAATTTTTCAAACTATCCAAATAGCCGAACATTGCGGCAATTTTTGCTGCAGATCCAGTCCCTGGTTCGCCTGCACTTCTGGTCACTCGTCCACATCTCGCTCAAGCTCTCAACAAAAAAACATCAGGCAAAGACAGCAGCACCTTTTTGCCTTCAATAGCCCCTCCCAGATATTGTAGACTTTCACAGAATGCGGAAGCGAGCGTTAAGTGTCAGCAGCGTTTAGCGAACGGGAATTCGCAGCGTTAAGACATGCCAATGGTTCACATGCAGTAAGCCCAGAGGTTTTGGCATGTTAGCGAGAATGACCGTTCGTAGCTGCGAAAACGTGCGAGCGTTGCATCTGAGGAAGGCGACATTGCCCGGAATGTCTCAATGTCTCATCATAGTGACATTTTATCAAGTTAATTACGAGGTGACATTATCACAAGTTAAGCACAGGCAATTTTTGCTGCAGATTGCATTATCAAGCAAATTACGGTAAAATCAAGTCAGCTCAGAGTAAGGGGGAAAGTTCATGGCCATCATTGTACCTTTTCGCGGCGTCCGCTACAATCAAGCTCAAGCAGGCAAGCTTGCCGAGCTGGTTACACCGCCCTATGATGTGATTTACGAAGCTGAACAAAGGCATTTCTACGAAAAAAATGATTATAATATCATCCGGCTTGAATACGGAGAAATCCACTCAGGCGATGACAGCCAAAACAACCGTTATACCCGCGCCCATTCTTTCTTCAAAACTTGGCTTGAACAGCATATTCTGGTTCATGACGAGCAGCCTGCCATTTACCTCTATGAACAAGAGTTTACTGCTTCCGGCAGCCGCCTTACGCGCAGCGGCTTTATTGCCGGTATAAAAGTGGAAGATTATGAAACAGGGATCATCCTCCCCCATGAGGAAACACTCTCGAAAGCAAAGGCAGATCGGTTAGAACTTCTCCGTCACTGCCACGCTAACTTCAGCCCCATTTTTGGCCTTTATGACGATTCATCCCTGACGGTGGAGAAGATCGCCTCCCGTTACAAACAAAACAAAGCCAATGTGACGTTTACCGACGAAAATGGTGAGTCACATCGACTTTGGATTATAAACAACTCGGGAGACTTGGCAACTATCTCCACTCTCTTCAAAAACCAGAAAGTCTATATCGCAGACGGACACCACCGCTATGAAACAGCTTTAAATTTTTATAAAGAAATGCTGGCCAAGGGAGACAGCCGTTTCTCTTTTTGTCTAATGACGCTGGTAAATTTGCATGACCCCGGACTAGTTATCTACCCCACCCACCGCCTTGTAAAAAACGTGGCTGGATTTAACGCCGAAGAATTTCTAGATAACCTCAAGAAGATTTTTACCATTACCACTCAGGCTTTACCGGCGACCGATCGCGAAGCCATCCTGTCGGCAGAGTTAAACGCCGTCGCTGCTCTTAGAGCAGATACCCATGCCTTCCTGCTCTATCTGGGTGGGGAGAAGCTTCACCGTCTCACACTCCGGCGCACAACAGACAATCAGCTCATGGCTGACTGCTGTAGCACATTTTCTCCTGCTTGGCGCTCCCTGGACGTAGCTATTCTGCAAAGCCTAGTGCTGGAGGGTATGCTTGGCATAGACAAAGAAGCAAGAGCGCGAGGAACAAATCTAGCCTATACCCGGGACGAACCTGGTGCTCTGGAACGCGTTGACACCGGTGAATTCCACGCTGTGTTCTATTTAAATCCTACCCAGGTTCGGGATGTGACGGAAGTGGCTGCTGCCGGTGACAAGATGCCCCAAAAATCTACCTTCTTCTATCCAAAGCTGATCACGGGTCTGGTAATTAACGACTTTACCGTTTGATTTACTCGACTGATTCCACGGCGAAGGATTCTTTTTATTTGGAAAGATCAAAGACAATGCCGCCTCATTTAAGATTGTGATGTCTTTTCACTTCTGCGATAATGCGGCCTGGGTCATCGTAAATCGGCTCAGCCGGCAGTGCCGGCTCTTCTTTAATCGGACGCCCCCAATTACCTAGTTCCGACAAAACGGTGATCACTGCTTCCGCTTGTCCGCGCAAGTGATAACCCCCTTCAAGCGTCAGCACAATTTTACCGCCGGCGGAGCGATCAGCAATTTCCTTAGCATGGCGGGCCATCTCCGCAAATCCTCTGTAGCTAAGAGCCATGGTTGCCAGTGGGTCGCCATGATAAGCATCCTGACCGGCCGAAATCATTACCAGTTCCGGCTGATAACGTTCCGCCAGCGGACGCACTATTTCTATAAAAGCTCGGCTGTATTCCGCATCTCCGCTGCCTGGTGGAAGCGGAATATTGACATTATAGCCTATGCCGGCGCCGGCGCCTGTTTCATAGATATGACCTGTACCAGGGTAGGCAGGGCTCTGATGAAGGGAGATAAACAGGACATTGTCCTGATGGTAAAAAGTTTTTTGCGTGCCGTTGCCATGATGTACATCCCAATCGAGAATGAGAATGCGCTTTAAACCGTATTCCTCTTGGGCTAAACGCGCGGCGATGGCAATGTTATTAAAAAGACAAAACCCCATGGAAAGGTGAGGCTCTGCATGGTGTCCGGGAGGCCGGCCCAGAGAAAAACAGACGTTCAGCTTGCGATCCATGACGGAGCGCATTGCTGTCAGCGCAGCGCCAACCGAGAGCAGGGCAACATCGTATGACTGTGGCACCAAATATGTATCTGCGTCTAACTGCGTTTTCTGAAGCTTGCATAAACTACGGATTTGCATGATCTGATCTAAGCTATGAACCTTGGCCACTTCTTCACTGCTGGCCGGCAGGGGCTCCAACTGCACCAGCTTCTCAACCAGGTTTTCATTATGCAACTGTGTCAAGAGCGCCTGTAGGCGCTCTTTTCTTTCCGGATGACCCACTTGGTTGTGAATGAGAAAATCCGGGTGATAAACTATGCCGAGCTTTCTGTCTCCCATTTAATTCTCCCCTCCTGCGTCTAGCGCCAGAAGATGCGCAATGTCCCCTCATCCAGCGCTTTCTTTAGTTTACGGATCAGCAATTTCCTTACTCTGCTGCGTGTAACAGGCAACAAGAGTAAGAACCCTGTGGTATCTGAGATCAATCCGGGGGTCAATAACAAAGCCGCACCAAGTAAAACCAAAACGCCGTCAATTAATTCATCCCCCGGCAGTTGCCCGTTGCGTAAGGTCTGAGCTATGCTGCGCAACACAAAAAAGCCTTGTGCCTTCGCCAAAATCGCCCCAAAAAAACCTGTGGCTAGCACAAGAATAATGGTTGGGCCAGCGCCAATCCTTCTTCCCAATTCAATTAGCAAATAAAGCTCAATTAACGGACCAAGTGTAAACAGCAACAATAGTTTAATAAACATAGCTTTACTCCGCATATTCCCCTGCTGCCTCCTGCAGACGTCTCCAGAGGAACGGATTATGTTTTTTTAGAACGACCGGCCGACCTTGCCTGTTTACAAAAGCGTGTTCCGTCTCACCAATGGCGAGGAGCTCGCCGGTAGTCTCGCGAAAAAGTTCATACTTAAACAGCATTCTTACTTCCTGTAAAGAAGCCACGGTAGTCACAATACGAATCAAATCATCATACCGGGCTGAGGACTTATATTGACAGAAAGCTTTTAATACCGGCAGAAGAATATCATTTTTCTCAACTTCACTATAAGGCATACCTAATTCACGGAAATATTCGGTACGCCCCGTCTCAAACCAAACAAAATAATTTGCGTAATAGACAACACCCATTTGGTCAGTTTCAGCATAACGGACACGGATTTCCCCAACCCCTTGCTTCATCCCCATCACTCCTAAAAAATTGTGGCTCTGCCTCGGTATATCAAGCCTCTAACCGTATCAATTGTGACTAGGTCGCCTGTGGCCAGGAGAGCAGTGGCGTCTGTTGCTCCCACGATAACAGGCAAACCCATGTGCAGTGCCACAACAGCAGCGTGAGAGGTGAGGCCTCCTTCCTCCACCACCAACCCTACCGCTTTTGCGAGATAGGGCACATAGCTGCTGTCTGTACATGGTGCCACCAGGATTTCGCCCTCCTGTAGATGGGCGGCATCTGCCCCTACTTGTGTCATTCGTACCCTGCCCGTTGCAGGCTTCTTGCCCAGACCGGTTCCCTTTAAAATAATTTCGCCTACCGTATGAACTCTCATCAAATTAGTGGTACCTGAAAGACCGACAGGTACACCGGCTGTAATCAGCACAAGGTCACCGTTATCTATATAACCGCTTTCCAGCGATGCTTCGATAGCCGCGGAAAACATTTCATCAGTCGTGCTTGTGGGACGGCACAACAGCGGAAACACTCCCCAGGTCAGCGCTAAGCGGCGAGCGACATGTTCACGAGGTGTTACCGCAATAATCCGCGCTTTCGGCTTATATTTTGACACATTGCGGGCAGTAAAGCCAGACTGCGTGGCGGTGATAATGGCCGCGGCACCTAGCTCCTGGGCCGCATGACAGGTGGCATACGAAATGGCGTCTGTAACGCTCCTTTCTTTCGGCAGCTCAAAGCTCTCTAAAATACGCGCATAGTGCATGGCCGTTTCAGCCCTCATCGCAATTCTAGCCATCGTTTTTACAGCTTCCAGCGGATATTTTCCTACCGCCGTTTCTCCTGAAAGCATTACCGCGTCCGTACCGTCGAAAATAGCATTGGCCACATCGCTGGCTTCCGCCCGGGTTGGGCGCGGGTTGCGCATCATGGAGTCAAGCATTTGTGTCGCCGTGATCACCGGTTTCCCGGCGGCATTACATCTGGAGATGATCATTTTCTGCACAAGAGGCACGTCTTCGGCTGGGATCTCAACTCCTAAATCGCCGCGAGCCACCATAATACCATCTGCGGCGGCAAGAATCTTTTCAATATTGTCTACTCCCTCTTGACTTTCAATTTTGGCGATAATCTGAATGCCGGAGCGGTGCGCTTCCAAGATAGCTCTAATCGCCAGCACATCATCTGCTTTACGTACAAAAGAAGCGGCAATAAAGTCTAAATCATTATTAATAGCAAAAAGAATATCTTCGCTGTCTTGAGCGGAGATAGCCGGTAAATCTAAAATAGCGCCAGGGATGTTTACCCCTTTGCGGTTTGAGAGTTCTCCGCCGATTTCCACCTTGCAACGAACTTCTTCAGCAGTGACAGCCTGCACATCCATGACAATTAACCCGTCATCTAGGAGGACTTTCATCCCTGCTTTCACATCGTTGACTATCCCGAGGTAGTTGACGCTGACCACTTCTTTGCTCCCCGGCACGTCTTTTATTGTTAGGGTGAAAGGCTCACCCTCCTTTAAAGTAATGCTTCCCTCCGGGAATGTGCCGATACGGACTTCAGGACCTTTAGTATCTAAGAGCAAAGCCAGGTTTTGCTCCTGCTCCAGCGCAGTCTGACGTGCAGCCGCGATAGTTTCCGCATGCTCCCCATGTGTGCCATGGGAAAAATTCAGCCGCGCCACATTCATGCCTGCGGAAATCAGTTCTCTTAGTACGGTGACACTGCTACTCGCAGGCCCTAGTGTGCAAACAATCTTTGTTCTGCGCATGGGCTCCTCCTTCAGATTGCTAAAATAGTAGCTAAACGATAAATGTCATGCGAGAATTCTTTTTTCTTAACCAACACTTCAGCAAATGGTGTGGCATGAATATCGTTGGCGCGAAAGGCAACCATTTGGCCGTGCAAACCGGAACGGAGCAAGTCGACGGCGGCAGCACCCAGGCGGCTGGCTATGATTCGATCAAAGGCGGTGGGAGTGCCTCCTCGTTGCAGGTGACCTAGAATAGTGACCCTGGTTTCCATTTTGGTTCGCTTTTTAATTTCCTCCCCCACATTTAACGCGCCACCTGCTCCCTCTGCTACCAAAATAATGCTGTGCAGCTTGCCGCGCTTGACTCCCCGCTGCAGCCGTTCGCATACTTCCGCTAAATCAAAGGGCACCTCCGGAACCAAAATGGACTCGGCACCTCCTGCCAGCCCTGCAGCCAAAGCAATATGCCCGGATGTGCGACCCATAACTTCAATTACATAGACTCGCTCATGCGATGTGGCCGTGTCCCGCACTTTATTAATCGCATCGGTAACATTGTATACGGCTGTATCAAAACCGATACTATAGTCACTGCAAGCAATGTCATTATCGATGGTTCCAGGCACTACAACCGTCCGCACCCCTAACTTTTCCAAGGCGTCGGCACCGCGCAAAGAACCGTCTCCGCCAATGACAATCAGCCCGTCAACACCGCTCTCCTCTATTACTTGCAGCGCCTGCTCGCGGCCAGATTGCTCCATAAATTCCGGCGTGCGGGCAGTGAGCAGAATGGTGCCGCCACGATGGATAATATCGGCCACCGAACCCAACTGCATTTCCTGATATTCGCCGTAAACCAACCCGTGATAGCCGCGTCGAAAGCCAACTACTGCCAAGCCATGATAAATTGCTTTCCGAACTACTGCACGTAATGCCGCATTCATGCCGGGAGCGTCTCCCCCCGAAGTCAAAACGCCAATCTTTCGCATCTAAGCTCATTCTCCTATATGGGTTCTGCTTGAATTACTTTCTAATTTTACCCGCGCCGGCAGCCTCTTATCCCAAGTGACGGACGATGACAGTGCCGTGCCCAAAGAGTTTTTCAATCTCGGTTAGTTGCGGTGCTTCATCATGTAACCAAAAATTCTGGGACAAGAGCACCAGTTTACCGTTGGCGGGAAAATCAAGATAGACTGGTGTGGTGCCGCTCGACCCTGCCAACAGTTCTTTTAAAGAAAACAACTGACTCAGTTTACCGTTATCTCCACAGCGAATCACCACTTCCCTGGCTTCCTTGGGTAAGGGCAGAATATTCTCGGCAATAATTTTTACTTCTCCTTCATCCTTATGGTCAATCCGGCCTTTGACTAGAACAACCATGTCGTTTTCCAGGCATGGCTTTGCCTGCTCATAAACCGAGGAAAAAACTACAACTTCCATGGAACTCACCAGGTCCTCCAGCAAAAAAAACGCCATCGGTTTACCTGTTTTCGTAACAAGATGTTTAACGGCGCTGATCATGCCGGCCACGAGCGCCTGCTGATTATCTGGCGACTCTGCCAAACTGCCTAGATCGGAAAATCCGTCATAAAGTTTGAACAGTTGCTGATATTCTTCTAACGGATGCCCGCTGATGTAAAGCCCCAGCGACTCTTTTTCCATGATTAGCCTTGCCCGCGTAGGGAGAGAGGATAAGTCTGGCAATTCATCCTGCAACTGCACCCAGTGGCAGTCTTCTTCTTCTTCTTCGACAAGCTCAAACATGCACATTTGGCCATTTTGCCGCTCTCGGTTCATCGTCTGAGCCGCAGACATTGTTTCATCCAGAACAGCCAAAAATTGTTTGCGGTTCCCCCCCAGACTGTCAAACGCACCGCACTTTATCAGGCTTTCCAAGACCTTTTTATTGCAACTGCGCAAATCAACCCGGGAACAAAAGTCGCGCAGAGATGTAAAATTACCCTTTTCTAACCTTGCCTGCAAAATTGACTCGATAGCGCCTAAGCCCACATTCTTTACTGCAGCCAAACCATACCGAATTAACTTCTCACCTGCGACAATAAAGTTGGCCTCACTAAGATTAATTTCCGGCGGTTGCACGTCTATATCCATCCGTTTGCACTCGGCGATATAGCCTGCCACTTTATCGGTAATGGCCATTACGCCGGTCAATTGCGCCGCCATATACTGAGTGGGAAAGTTGGCTTTTAAATAGGCAGTCTGATAAGCTATCAGCGCATATGCCGCCGCATGTGATTTGTTAAAGCCATAGGAGGCAAATTTAACAATCAAATCATAGAGCTCGTCCGCCATTCTTTTGGGATGGCCTTTGGCTACGCAACCTGCGACAAATAACTCCCGCTGCTGATTTAATACTTCTAATTTCTTTTTCCCGATGGCCCGGCGCAGCAAATCCGCCTCTCCCAAAGAAAACCCGGCCATGGTTGAAGCCACCTGCATAATCTGTTCCTGATAAACCATAATTCCGTATGTTTCTTTTAGAATCGGTTCCAAATCTGCATGGAGATAGTGAATTGGATTATGCCCGTGCTTATTGCCAACAAAAGTAGCAATCTGCTCCATTGGACCGGGACGGTATAGAGCCACCACCGCAATAATATCCTCAAAGACATTCGGCTTCAGTTCGCGCAGGATACTGCGCATCCCTGATGATTCCAGCTGAAACACACCAGATGTGTCGCCTTGCGAGAGAAGGCTGTAAGTTTTTTCGTCATCAAGCGGCAAGGAGGCAAGCTCAATCTCTTTGCCCAAAGATTGTTTAATCAGCCGGATTGCCTCGCCCATGATTGTCAAAGTACGCAACCCGAGAAAATCCATTTTCAACAAACCTAACTCTTCCAGTGTCCCCATGGGAAACTGGGTCACCATACCTTCTTCTCCCGATTTTTGCAGTGGCACATGAGTAACTAGCCGATCCTTAGAGATAACCACACCTGCCGCATGGGTAGAAGCGTGACGAGGGAAACCTTCCACAGCCATGCTCAAATCAATTAGTTGGCGCACTTTATCTTCTTTTCTGTAGAGTGCTTTAAGGTCGGGAGACTTATCTAAAGCTTCTTTAATAGAAATATTTAATTCGAACGGAATCATTTTGGCAATCTTGTCTACTTCCGCATACGGGATATTTAGGACACGTCCCACATCGCGTACCGCAGCTCGGGCAGCCATCGTGCCAAAGGTAATAATTTGCGCGACCGCATCTTCCCCGTACTTATTCACCACGTACTCGATAACTTTTTCCCTTTTTTCGTAACAAAAGTCAATATCTATATCAGGCATGGATACTCGTTCCGGGTTAAGAAAACGCTCAAAGAGCAGTCCATACTTGAGCGGATCAATATTGGTAATTTCCAGGCTATACGCCACCAGGCTGCCGGCGGCAGAACCCCGCCCCGGCCCTACCATGATCCCATTTTTGTGGGCATAATTTACGAAATCCCAAACAATCAAAAAATAAGATGCGTAGCCCATCTGAGCAATTACTGCCAGCTCGTAATCAAGCCGCTCAAGCACATGGTCAGGCAACTTGTCCCCATAGCGCTTCTTTGCCCCCAGCAGGCAGACTTCACGAAGGTAACCGTTATCGCTATATTGCTTTGGAATTTCATACCCCGGTAGATGCGTCTGACCGAAATCAAATTCCAAGTTACATGCCTCAGCAATTTGCAGCGTGTTGCTCAGCGCCTCCGGCAAATTGGGAAAGAGTGTAGCCATCTCCGCCGTACTTTTCAGGTAAAACTCATCGGTGGAAAAACGTATCCTTTTTTCATCTTCCAGAATCTTTCCGGTCTGAATGCATAACAACACGTCATGGGCTGCCGCGTCTGCCCGCGAGATATAATGCAGATCATTTGTCGCTACCAGCGGTGTGCCTGTTTCCCTGGCCAAATTAAGCAAGCGAGGATTGACAATTTTTTGCTCCTTCAAACCATGGTCCTGTAATTCTAGAAAGAAATTTTCGCTGCCAAATATCTCTCGATAAAATGTTAGAATTTTACGCGCATCTTCATCCCTGTTCTCCAGAAGCGCCATAGGTATTTCCCCGACGATACAGGCTGAAAGCGCAATCAGCCCTCTATTGTAACGGCTTAAAAGGTCATGATCCACCCGCGGTTTGTAATAAAATCCTTCGCTGAAACCGCGCGTCACCAATTCCATCAGGTTATGATAGCCTTCGCGGTTACGAGCCAATAATACTAAATGATATTGCTTACTATCTTTACGCGCGTCACGGTCAAAGCGACTTCTTGGCGCCACATAAACCTCACAGCCGATAACCGGTTTAATCCCACTCTTTTTTGCCGCCTTATAAAAATCAATCACACCATACATTACACCGTGATCGGTAATCGCGAGCGCAGGCATGCCAAGTTCTTTTGCCCGCGACACCGCCTTTGTTATTTTACCTGCTCCGTCCAAAAGTGAATATTCGGTATGGGTATGTAGATGAACAAATGAATTACTCTTCATGCAGTCACCCCGTCATCGCTCTAGCAATATAATTCTTTTTTTACTGTTGATTTCCTTTTCTTTTACAGCACGCAAAAAAGATTTGTTAGTGTTTCTCACTAAAAATTGCGTCTAAACAAGTCGCCGCAGGAATTAAAACTGCGTGAGGCAGTCACCCGGCCCACGCAGAAAATAAATGATAATAATAAAATAGTTAATTCTATCCGGCACTGCGCTCCCCCGCAGGAGTGGCACGAGTACCTACTTCACTCTGCCCTGACATTCTGAGCCAAATTTTACGCTTCTCCTGTTCCAAAAAAGAAAGGTAATAGCCAGCAAACACCAGCAGCCCTAAGGTAAGCCAAGCACGGGCAACAAAGCTGCCAAGACCGGTTCCTGTCAGCGGCGGCAATAAAAGCATACCCAGAGTCAGAAAAATGCTCACAATCAGCAAAAACAAGAGTTTCACGGGAAGCACCCCCTTATTTTAAGATATGCTTGCCGATCTTATTTTAGCACGAAATCCACTCTGAAAATAGCCAGCATAGTCCCCTCTCCCATTGATGTCTGTGAATCGGCTATTCCGCCGATTCAAACGAGTCCGACATCTGACCTCCGACATCTAGCAATGGGAGAGGGTTAGGGTGAGGGACAGCTGAGGCATATTTTGATGGTGCCGCCGCCGAAGGCTGGGACATGGGGTCTACCTTGATTGCCCTAACTACTTTTTTGTGATCAGAGCTGCTCCCACATTTTTAACTTTGAATTCTTGCTCTTACCGGAAATGCAGTCAGGACAACTGCCGTAAAATTCCATGCGATGGAAATCTACTTGGCTACCAAGCAGCTCGGCAACTTGCTGATCATATGAGGTATATACGGGCAGGTCAATATCCAAAACGGCGGCACAGTCTTGACAAACAAAGTGATAATGGGGTTCCGCATTGCCGTCATAAAGACTATATGTACTGCCATAATTTAACTCTTGGATATCCTGCATTTCTTTTAAAACCCGCAGATTACGATAGACCGTTCCTAGACTAATGCGAGGCATGGTTTGCCGAACTTGCTCATAAATCCAGTCGGCGGTGGGGTGCTCTTTAGTGCCGCGAAGCACATCTAAAATGATTTTGCGCTGTTTTGTCATTCTATAAAGCTGTGGTAATTTATCCATCGCAAATCGCCTCAATTCCAGCCGTTACTTGCTAATATAAACTATATTTTATTGCCTAAACGTTTGTCAAGAACTAAAAAGATAAAACCGCTGTATCTGTTCTATCATTCTAGTAGTACTACCTAACCTCATAGCCGGCATCGACAATCACTGCTTTTAGCTCAGCTTCGCTGATTTTAGCGGCATCAAAGTCAACTTCCGCCTCACCAGCCGCCAGGTTGACCTGAACATTTTCAACGCCAGCCAATGTTTTCAGCGCTTTCTCAACTTTCATTTTGCAGTGATTGCAAGATAAGCCACTGATCCCTAGTTTAATTTTTGCAGACATTCTCAGCCCTCCAAAATTTTTCTTTAAAAAAAATATCAGTCTGCTCTAAGGTGCCCAGCTTGTCGCGAATTATCAATATTTCTTCAAGCGCTTGTGCCTCAATTTGCCTATCTGGTAGCTTTCAGCGGGCGACCTCTCAAGAAAGGCCGGGGAAACCCTGTTGTCGCAAAGCTTCATAGAGCACGATGGCCACAGAATTTGCCAGGTTAAGGGAGCGCAGTTCAGGCCCCATGGGGATGCGAACGGTTCGCTCCGGGTATGCTGCCAGCAACTCTTTTGGCAGTCCCGCCGTCTCTTTACCAAACACCAGGAAATCGCTAGGCTGATAATTAATTTCCGCATAGTTTCGCTTTCCATGCGTTGTCAGAAACCAAAAGTTTTCTGTTGCCACAGTCTGTAAAAACTGGTGGAGGTCCTCATGAATGTACAACTTTAAAAACTGCCAGTAGTCTAGTCCGGCACGCTTTAACTGCCGGTCATCAATGGAAAAGCCAAGCGGCCCAACCAGATGAAGCGCTGTGCCGGTTACCGCACAGGTGCGAGAAATATTACCGGTGTTAGGCGGAATTTCCGGCTCCACCAAAACTACATGCACAAAAAGAGCCTCCTTATTAATGCCTAATAAATACCAGGCACTTACTGCCCTGCTTCGTTGCTGACCATTTCTTGCTTAACGTTTTCTTGGCAGCAGACCAACACCGCCAGTGCCCCGCTGTGCAAGTCGTCCAAATTTATTACAGCAAGGTAATCACCCTTCTTTCTGCGCGAATCACGGTAATAGAGGTCATAATAATCTGTGCAAAGCGACCGAGCCACAGAGCTATAGTCACCTTGGTTAATCATCGTCACTAACAGCTCACATTTCTCCCGACCTAGCTTTTTTTGCAAAGCCAAAACGGCGTCAGTTAAAGCCTGGCGGTTATCTGCCAACCCGGCATATTCCTTTAATATCCGTTCCACACGCAGCGCTATGTCGGCTTCAAGCAGTAGATGGGGTCCCTCCTGCATCGCTTGGTAAAGAAAGTCCGGCAAAACCACAGGCCCGATTTTTTTACCCTCTCCTTCCACAAGGAGATAGGGCGCTCCTTGCAAGTTACGCAAAGCAAGAAATAAGAGCGCTTCAAAATCCTTCTGGCTCCGCGAACCGCCCAAGCCCACAGCACCAAAAGCAGAGCCGCGGTGATTTGCCATTTCCTCCAGGTTCAAAGCAGGCGCACCACGATTAGCCAATTCTCTCAGCAGCAATGTTTTCCCCACCCCGGTTAACCCGTTTAAAACAAATACAGGCACCTGGATTTTTGTATTGCTAAAATAGCTGACCACTTGGCGACGAAACGCCTTATACCCTCCCTGCAGCTGCCAAACAGGATAACCCATCGCTGCCATTACAGCTAACAGGCTCCTGCTACGCATTCCGCCCCGCCAGCAGTAAAGCACTATTTCCCGTCCGGCAGCTAATGCTAAGATCTTCTCCACAAGTTGCGGCAAGCGTGGCGCCACTAAGGAAAGACCCAGCAATTTTGCTTGTTCGGTTCCTTCCTGCCAATAACTGGCTCCCAGCATCACCCGTTCCTGATCCTCAAAAAGAGGCAGATTAACAGCACCGGGAATCCGAGCCACAAGAAACTCACCTGGCGAGCGCACGTCAACCAGACAATACCCATCCCTGTTTTGCAGCAACTCTTCTACCGTCAACAATGAATTCAATTTTTCAGTCCTTCCCTTGCTGCGCTAATGACACGCCCCGGAACAGCCGCTCTCGCCCATATTTCTGCCACCATCTATTTCCTCCTTCTCCCGGCCAAGAAGGCTATTATACTCCTCCAGTTTTTTAACCACACGGCCATAAACAGAATCAGGTGAGTACCGGCCATTTTCATCAGGCACTCCTGCCGGGACGCCTGTCAGGATCTCAATACCTTCCTCAATGGTAGAAACTGGATAGATATGAAATTTGCCTTCTCTGACCGCCTCCACCACTTCATCGTTAAGATTCAAGTTTATCACGTTTTGCGCCGGCAACATTACGCCTTGACTCCCGCTAAGCTCTTTTAACTTGCAAGCCTTAAAGAAGCCCTCGATTTTGTAAGTTGCTCCCCCAATGGGCTGAACTTCACCCAGTTGGTTTACGGAACCGGTAACTGCTATATCCTGGCGAACAGGGAGATCGGCGAGACTGGAGAGCAGAGCGTATAACTCCGTGCTGGATGCGCTATCCCCGTCTATACCGGAATAAAGTTGCTCAAAAGTAAGGCTGGCGGAAAGAGAGAGCGGGATTTTCTGTGCAAACTTGGCGGCAAGGTAGCCGGAAAGCGTTAGCAAGCCCTTATCGTGAATGCGGCCACTCATCTTTGCTTCTCGTTCAATATTAATAATCCCTTGTCTGCCCAGGTAGGTAACGGCCGTAATGCGAGAGGGGCGCCCAAAAATATAGTCGCCGCTGTTTAATACGGACAGGCCATTAACTTGACCAATTTTTTCACCAACTAAATCGAGTAGAATAGTTCCTTCTGCCAATAGCTCCTGCAGTTTCTGCTCATAGGAATCGGAACGGTAAGTCTTTTCCACAATTGCTTTTTTTACATGTGCACCATGCACCACTTTTGCACCCATCATCTGTGCCCAAGCATCCGCCTCAAAGATAATCTCCACAATCTCACTAAAGCGCGTACTCAGCTTTTTCTGGTGGTCTGCCAAACGAGAACTGTATTCTACCAACTGTGCCACACCGCTGCGATCAAAAGGAAGAACCCCTTCGCGCTGTGAATGTGTCGCAATGAAACTGGCCATTTGCGTCATATGCTCTCTTGATGCTTCCATTTCTGTATCAAAATCAGCTTTAACTTTAAACAGCTTGCGAAAATCCTCATCATAATGATAAAGAAGCTGATACAGATAAGGGTTTCCTACTAAAATCACCTTAACATTAACGGGAATGGCCTGCGGACGCAGTGATGACATGGCCAAGAGGCCAAACTGTTCTCCCAAATTCTCCATGCAGGCTTCCCTTGTTTTCAGCACCCGTTTCAACCCTTCCCAAGCACCGGGGCTGGCGATGACGTCGCGAACCTGCAAAACCAAGTATCCGCCGTTGGCTTTAAGCAAAGATCCAGCCTTGATCATCGTATAATCTGTGGTAACCATGCCCATCTTATTTTCATATTCTACCCGCCCTACTAAATTGTAATAGGTGGGATTCGTCTCCACAATGACCGGCGCGCCGGCTGCATCCTTATTGTCGACTACCAAATTGACGCGGTATTTATAACCGGGATCATTTTTGCGGCGCATCCATGGAAACGGCATAGCTTCATCTTCGTCACTGCTGCGGAATTCATCCAGATTGTCCAGGATATCTTTTTGTACTGCTTCAAGATAACGAACCACCGACTCTAGGCTGCTATACCGCTCTTTTAACTCGTCAATCAGGTAGCCCACCGCAAACAAACCGATACTGTTTTCCAGTTCCTTAGTCCTCGTTTTCATTTCCTTTTCAGCATGTTGAATTTTTCGCATCACCTGAATAGCTTTAAACTGTACATTACTCGATTTCCGCTCAAACGCTTCCTTCTCTTCGGCAGGCAACATCTCAAACTCCTCATTGGAAAGTTCCTTGCCATCGATTAACGGCACGCTGACAAAACCGGTGCTAGCGCGTTTTAAAACGAAACCTTCTTCCGTAGCCATTTTGGTTAATTCATCGAAAGAATCTGCCCTAATCTCCTGGAACTCTTTAAAAATCTCAGCCTTTTGACGCTCGTAATCATCTGCGTCAAAAGCCTTGGGAATTTCCATTTTCAAGGACTCATCCAGCTCTGCCATATCTTTACTGAAACGCGCCCCTAAGCTGCAGGGCAAGCTTAATGCCACCGGATGGCTGGGGTTTTCAAAGTTATAGACATAGCACCAGTCTTCAGGAGCTTTCTCAGTAGCTGCCACTTCGTTGATTAACGTCTGGGCGTAAGAAATTTTCCCGGTTCCCGTCATGCCCGTCATAAAAATATTATAACTATGCCTCTTAATCGCCAAGCCGAACTCCATGGCGCGGACGGCACGCTCTTGGCCGATAATTCCTTCAAGCGGCGGAACTGATTCCGTCGTCTCAAACTCAAACTGCGCCGGATCGCACGAATAACGCAATTCATCCGGCCTTAGTCTTCTATATGCCATCTATCTTTCCCCCTTCTTGTCCGTTAGCTGTCTTAATTTCCTTTTCCTCTCCGGAAATTCCTTCTTTCCGAGGAAAAAGCGTTCATCTTTACTATAAATTCTGCTCTGCCTTAGTTTGCACATTTTTTTACTCTAAACCCTCAAGATTTTCATACAAAAGGCCCGGCATAATGCCGGGCCAAATGTTTTTTAGCTTTAATTCCAGACTATTAACTGACCCGCTCAGAGATCAGCACATCGACAACGGCGGGATCTGCCAAAGTACTGGTATCCCCAATATTTTCCGCCTCATTATGAGCGATTTTACGCAGAATCCTTCTCATAATCTTACCACTACGCGTCTTTGGCAGGCCGGGGGCAAACTGGAGACGATCCGGTGTGGCAATCGGCCCAATCACCTTACGTACATGCTGCACCAATTCTTTGCGCAATTCCTCGCTGGCAGAAAAACCTTGCCGCAAAATCACGTAGGAGTAAATCCCTTCCCCTTTGATGTCATGCGGGAAACCTACCACAGCAGCTTCTGCCACTGCCGGATGAGAAACCAGGGCGCTCTCCACTTCTGCCGTGCCTAAACGATGGCCGGAAATATTGATTACATCGTCCACGCGCCCCATTAACCAGAAGTAGCCGTCCACATCTTTGCGAGCTCCGTCACCGGTGAAATAATTGCCGGGATACTGGGAGAAATACGTATTTTTGAAACGTTCGTGGTCGCCATAAACAGTACGCATTATCCCGGGCCACGCCCTGCGAATTACAAGATAACCGCCTTCATCCACATCTGCTTCGCTGCCATCCTGACGGATAACGGCAGCATCCACCCCGAAAAACGGCCGTGTAGCAGCACCCGGTTTAGTGGGAATAGCACCGGGAAGGGGAGTAATCAGAATACCGCCGGTCTCCGTCTGCCACCAAGTGTCCACAATGGGGCAACGCTCCTTGCCAACTACGCGATGATACCACATCCACGCTTCCGGGTTAATGGGCTCACCCACAGAACCTAGCAGACGCAAACTACTTAAATCATGGCGGTTAGGCCATTCTTCCCCGTCACGCATCATGGCACGAATAGCTGTGGGGGCGGTATAGAAAATATTAACCTGATATTTCTCCACCACATCCCAGAAACGATCAGGATTTGGGTAATTGGGAATTCCCTCGAACATCAGCGTGGTGGCACCAAGAGACAGAGGCCCATAAACAATATAACTATGGCCTGTGACCCAGCCGATATCGGCAGTGCACCAATAGGTATCTTCCTCTTTGAGATCAAAAATATATTTTACCGTAGTATTAGCTTGGGTTAAGTAACCGCCTGTGGTATGCAAAACCCCTTTTGGTTTACCGGTGCTGCCGCTGGTATAAAGAATAAAGAGGGGATCTTCTGAGTCCATCTGAGCCGGCTCACAAAAGTTTTTAATATCAGCAGCCGCCATTTCGTCGTCCCACCAAGTGTCACGGCCTTCCACCATGGTCACTTCATTACCGGCACGGCGGTAAACTATTACGCTTTCAATTGAAGGGCAAGCTTGCAGCGCCTCATCTGTAGTTTCCTTTAGCTTTACAATTTTCCCACCACGCATCCCGGCATCTGCTGTAATTAAAAGTTTGCATGTGCTGTCATTAATCCTGTCTTTTAATGACTCGGCACTAAACCCGCCAAAAACAATACTATGAATGGCACCAATTCTGGTGCAGGCCAGCATGGCCATCGCCAGTTGGGGAATCATGGGCATATAAATAGCTACCCGGTCGCCCTTCTGCACGCCTTTTTTCAGCAAGACATTAGCAAATCGGTTTACCTCGCGATGCAACTCATGATAGGTATAAGTCCTGCTCTCCCCCGGCTTGTCTCCTTCCCAGATAATCGCCGCTTTATTCTTGCGCCAGCCGCTCAAGTGCCGGTCAAGGCAGTTATAGGAAACATTCAACTTTCCGCCAATAAACCAAGCAATATTGGCATTAACAAAATCATACTCCACAACTTTTTCCCACGGCTTAAACCAGTCAAGCTGGCTGGCCATCTCGGACCAAAAACCATCGGGATCATTCAAAGAACGGTTATACATTGCCTCGTATTCTTCCATGCTTTTAATATGCGCCTTTTCCACGAATCCCTGAGGCGGTACAAAAACATTGCCATTATTTACTACCTTCTCTGACATCTTCCCACTCCTCCAATTTTTAAAATAAGTATAAGGACAGACAGCCAAAAGGACTTTTGACTCATACCTATTATAGCACTCCTTTTTGCAAAATGGCAAGCCATTTTTTTGAATCTTCAGAACTTAGACAATTTTTCTCTCAATTAGTAATTTGCGAATAAATAATTCTTTCTAACTCACTGAATATATATGCGTTGAAAAAGCCACCGCTGTATAAAATGGTGGCTTTTTCAGGCCATTGCAAATACAGGGCTTTCAAGCATTTTAACATGTTTAACTGTTAAAGATTTACAGGGAGCTAATAATTCGGATAATATAACGCTGCCAAAAAAGGAATTTTATAAATCAGGTCGAATACCTATTGGCGTTATGCATTTTTGAGCATAACCAGAGAACTAGTAGGAGGAGTACGAGTATGCGGAAAAAAATGTTTTTATTAGCAGTATTGCTGTTGTTGGCTTTGGCAATGATCACAACAGGCTGCGCTTCGCCACGGGCAGATCAACCTGAACCAACCCCCACGGTTCCCACAGCAGCAAAGGAGATTATACTGGCCACCACCACCAGCACCCAGGACAGCGGCCTGCTGGACACACTGATTCCTATGTTTGAAGAAAAAACAGGTTATATAGTAAAAACAATAGCTGTGGGGTCAGGGGCGGCCCTTGCCTTAGGTGAAAGAGGAGAGGCCGACGTGCTTCTGGTTCACGCCCCCGCCAGAGAAAAACTTTTACTGGAATCAGGCAATGCCATTACTCGCGATCTGATCATGTTCAACGATTTTGTCATAGTCGGTTCTGCCGAAGATCCTGCGGGAATTAGAGGGATGGCAGCAGCTGAAGCCTTTGCGGCTATTTCGGCAAAAGAAAGCTTGTTTGTATCCAGGGGCGATAATTCTGGTACACATATCAAAGAAATGGCTATCTGGAAGCAGGCCAATATTGAGCCTGCGGGCAATTGGTATATTGAAACAGGATCCGGCATGGGCGATACATTAAACATTACCACCGAAAAGCAAGGCTATACAATTACCGACCGTGGCACTTTCCTGTCACGAAGAGAACAGCTATCCCTGGACATACTTGTTGAAGGGGAAGCGACTCTTTTGAACATCTATCATGTGATGCAAGTCAACCCGGAAATATTTACTAAAGTTAATGCTGCGGGATCTCAGGCATTCACTGACTTTATGCTTTCACCGGAGGCCCAGGCGGTAATCAGCGACTTTGGCGTAGACAGATTCGGTCAGCCGCTCTTTTTCCCCGCAGCCGGGAAAAATGTGGAGGAATTAGGCAAATAACCCCGGATTGTCGCGTTATGCCAAAAGCAAATGCCGGCAAACATGCCGATGAACAGCAGGCATATACCATCATAGACAGAGCAACATACCTGAGACTAAAAAATGAGATAGTTGCGGAGGTTCTTGTTGAGAGCGATGAAATCCTTCTTAATTTTTTTACAGTGATCCCAGTTAATCCGCAAAGATTTCCGCATGTGAAACATGAGGAAGTCAGCAAATTCATTGAATGGCTGACATCCGATGAGGGGCAGTCAATTATCAGGGAATTTGGGGTAGATGAGTTCGGCGCTCCCTTATTTTTCCCTAATTCCCCTGCAGGAAGGGAATAACAGACAGAGAATTTAAATATGGGCTGGAAACAAAATAGGAAAGGTGATTTTCCGCTTTTTTTACTGAAAATCGCCTTTCTTTTTACCTTGAGGTTTCAGTCCTCCACATTATACGAGGAGAAGGATTATGGAACTAATCTGGGAAGGTCTGAGGCAGGCTGTTAAACTCTTGTTTGCCGGTGACCCGGAAATGATTAGAATTGCATTTTTAACATTGCGGGTTTCTGGGACTGCCACTTTAATCAGCGTAATCATCGGTGTCCCTCTTGGCGTTTTCATGGCTCTGCAGCGCTTTCGTTTCAGAAATGTGGCTGTCGGCATCATTAACACCGGGATGGGCATACCGCCCACTGTCGTGGGGCTGTTTGTAAGTATTTTAATGTGGCGTTACGGCCCGCTAGGCTTTTTTAACCTGATGTACACCCCGACTGCCATGATCATCGCCCAGTCTTTAATTGCCTTTCCTTTAGTGACGGGATTTACAATGGCTGGGGTACAGCAGCTGAATCCAAAACTAACCTTGCAGATCTTGGCCATAGGCGCTTCCCGGCGACAGCTCTGCTGGTTATTGATACGGGAAGCAAGGCTGTCCTTACTGGCCGCAATTATTGCCGGATTTGGCGGTGTGGTGTCTGAGGTTGGCGCGTCCATGATGGTTGGAGGAAATATCAGGGGACATACCAGAGTTCTTACCACCGCTGTTGTTATGGAGGTTTCAAGAGGCCACTTCGCCATGGCAATTGCCCTAAGCATTATCCTCTTGGCTTTAGCTTTTGCTATCACCATGTCCTTAACCAAAATCCAACAGCGGGGCGGTGGCAGGTAATGGAACAGATCCTACTGGCCAAAGAACTGCAAGTTAACAGAGGTAATCGCACTATCCTGGACATTTCTCATCTGGCCGTCCAATCAGGCGAAGTTATAGCTATCATCGGGCCAAACGGGGCAGGCAAGAGCACTCTTTTGCAAGCCTTGTCTTGCCTGATTAAGCCAACAAAGGGGGAGGTCCTCTTTCAAGGACAACCCTGCCGGACGGAAAAAAGCCTGCTTGCGGCTAGGCGTCGAATGGCAACAGTATTTCAGGATAGTTATTTATTGGGTGGCTCAGTTTATTATAATGTGGCAGTCGGCCTTCATCTTCGCGGGTATTCTTCCTCGGAAATCAAGGTGAAAACCAAACACTGGCTGGAGCGTTTCGGCATTATTCATCTGGCAAGCCGGCATATTAGGGATTTATCGGGAGGGGAAGCCCAGAGAGTAAGCCTGGCCCGGGCTTTTGCCGTTGAGCCGGAGGTGCTGTTTCTAGATGAGCCCTTTACTTCGCTGGATGCTCCCACAAAAGTGCTATTGATGGACGAACTTGAGCAGGTAATAAAAAAGACTGGAGTGACCACTCTCTTTGTAACCCATGATGCGGAGGGCATCCCTTTTTATGTGGATCGGCTTCTGGTCTTGGAACAGGGAGTGATCGACCAGGAGGCCAGCCCGATGCATCTGCTGAAAAATCCTGGCACAAACTTTGTAAAGGCTTTTTTCAGACACTTTCTCACAGGCAGCAGCCCAGCCGACCTTTTTGAACAAAATGCCGGCAAGTATCAGGCTGAAAAAGATTCCGGAAAAGCAAAAACATAAAAAACATGGCAAAAGCCGAAGCTCAGTTATATCCCACTTTTTTTCCGCCGGAACAACAATTTCAAGGCAATACAGCTCTTTAAAATGTCTGCTAATTCTTCTTCCGTCACTCTTTAGCTTCATGATGGGCAATCTCGATTAAGTAAATTTTTCAGCTCAAATAATTAGCGCCGCCAGGCTCCTAAAAACCGGCGTTTTTGGTTGCCAGCCGCAGTACCTGAGCGGAATTGCGCAAAGCCTCCTCCTCATCCGCAGACATTGGAACAGCCAACTCTCTTTCCCTGCCGGAACCATTCACCACACAGGGAAGACTCAGGCAACATTCCGAAATACCGTTTACCATCCCGGACACGGTCAGAATGGAGTTTTCGTCTCTCAAAACAGCCTCACATATTCGCTTGACTGCCAGAGCGATAGCATAGTAAGTGGCGCCCTTTCGCCGGATAATTTCATCCGCCGCCATGCGTACCCGCCTGGCAATGTCTTGCCGGTCCGCTGGCTTAATGCCTTTCAGCGCACAAAAATCATCTAGGCTCATTCCGGCTACGTTGGCTGAGCTCCACAGGGGCACCTCAGAATCTCCGTGCTCACCGACGATGTAGGCATGGATATTGCGCGGATCCACTCCACAGTATTGAGCTAATTCCGCTTTGAACCTGGAGGTGTCAAGCACCGTTCCGGAACCAAACAGCTGGTTTGCCGGCAGTCCCGATATTTTTAAGGCCGCGTAACGGGATTGGTTACCATCAGGTAAACGGCCTCCGGGCAATACCGCAGCAATGTCGGTAGTGTTTCCTTTAGTATCAGGATATTGTCTGACAACAGCGATAAACGACTCTCTCCGGGCTTCTGGTTGGCCCCGGCAGTAAAAATGACCAGATCAGCATCACGGCAATCGGACAAACTGCCGGCAAAAACATTCGTCGGCTTGATGAAAGCCGCGGCATCTCCCAGATCCATGGCTTCTCCTTCGGCCCTCTCGTTTCTGACATCGACTAGCACCAAGTCACTTGATAAACCGCTGACCATAATGGCAAAGGCGGCGGAAGAACCTACCAGCCCCGCACCGATAACGGCTATTTTAACACCCTTTCTCTTTATCAAACATCTGCGCTCCTTTCCCTTCAGGAATAGTATCCCCACTGTGAAATCCTTGAGCAGTTTAAGCACTTCCCACCGGAAAGCATCTTCCAGCTCTTTTGGATCATCCCATTACTGTCACATTATTAATACTCTTTACCAATTTGTATTATCCATAAAGTTAAACCTGTGATCCACACTAATAACAAAGATGTCTCCGTCACCAATAATCCTTTTCCATTCATAATACTATTTAAGTTTTCTACTATTTGAATACTTGGAACAAGAGAAATAATTTTATAACTCCATTCTGGCAAGAACTTATAAACTGAAGAGACAAGAAATAGAGACATAAAAACAACTGATGAAATCGCTGACCCAATCTTAAAGGAGCTTATTTTAAGGCCAATAATTAACCCTATTTGTATGTAGATAATTCCACCTAACGAAACAAACAATAACAATTGTATTAAATTACCACTAAAGCCATTATTTATCGCAATTACAACTAGTTGAGAGAATACTGAAAATACTAAACTAGTTAAACCTTTACCTATAACAAATTGATTAAAACTTAGAGGTGAAACTAATAAAGCATCAATTGTTTTACCTTCTCTCTCTTCAATTAAATTGGGCCCTGTTAGCATAATACCAATCATTGCTTGGGCAAACAAAATCCAAATGGATAAAAGTAAAAAGTTCATATTTTGTTTTTCCATTACTGTCATTATAACTTTAGACATGAAGATTGGTAGTACAATGAGAATAATTATTGAAGGGTTTTTCAAGATATCTTTTATTTCATGTTTTATTAACTTTACTACATATTTCAACTAAGAACCCTCCCCGTAAGTACAGCAAAAACATCTGCCAAAGATGCTTCTTTTGTATGAATACTAACAATTTGACCATTTGACATTAACTTATCTATTTCTTTTGCGGTTTCTTCATTATCACCAGGTAAATTCTTTGTGATTATTTCATTATTTTCTTTATATTCTATCTGTACTTCGTTTTTACCATATTTGCTTTTTAGCTTTTGGGGCTCATCCACTTCAATAAATTTACCATTATTCATTATCCCAACTCTATCGCTTAACTCATCTGCCTCATTCATATCATGGGTTGTTAAAACTATGGTGGTTCCCTCTTTTTTAAGATTTTTAATATAACTGCGGATTAATGTAGTGGTGTTTGGATCAAGTCCACTCGTTGGTTCATCCAAGAATAATACTTTTGGTTTATGTAATAATGCCCTCGCGATTAATACCCTTTGCCTCCATCCCTTGGATAATTTTCCTACCTTTTCAAGCTGACGTTCTTTAAGTTGTAAACTTTCCATAATCTCATCAATCCTTGAGTTGGAAACTCCATATAAATCACCAAATAATTGCAAATTATCTCTAATAGAAGACCTTACATACAAATTCGGCAATTCGAAAACAACCCCTATTTGTGCATGAACATCCTTTTTATTCTTTAAAACATTCAAGTTATTAATCCAAATCTCACCTTCAGTTGGTCTAAGCAACCCAATCATCATAAGTATAGTAGTTGTTTTACCTGCACCATTTGGTCCAAGAAAACCAAATAACTCACCCTTTTCTATAGAAAAGGATAATTGATCTACCACTTTCTTTTCACTAAAATACTTTGATACATTTTTTAGCTTAATCAATAGTCAAACCACCTTTATTTAAGACTTTTTATTTATGATTCCACTGCAAAAAGGTACTTTTAGCGTTCACACTGCTGCCAAATCAGGTTAGCCTAACGGGCTTCCAGCATAGACTTAACAAGGGTTTCCAACGCCGTCAGTCCGCCCGTCAATGTTGCCCGGCTTATTTGATCTGCAAATCGAGGATCGTGTGCTACAATCCGGTTGCCCTCGGCGTAGAACATACCCTGTACTCCCCCCTTAATGTAGAACGTATTGGGTTGTTCGTCGTCCTGCTTACCGAGAAACAGCAGATACTCTCGATCCACGTTCAGCAACTCCTCTTGCGAGCCGCCTAGGCTACCAATCTGAAAGACTACAATTTCATCGTCGGTGTAGTTACCCTTTATGACCTTATTGACTGTCGCAGTGGATGCAACAGCAATCGGGCTGTACTGGCGACGGGAGACCAAACGTACCATTGCAATTAGTTCGGAGTCAGCCGTCATCTCTTTAATAGTGTCGGTTATGTCTGTATATGTTGCCGAAATCTCAGTCATAGTCTCCATTTGAGCCACGATGGTTTCAGGACATAATTGCCCAACGATGGTTTCAGAGTCCCACTTCAATCCATGTGTTCGGTTGCGCCCTAACACTTCCCAGACCCCGGTCAAAATTAAAGCTGAAGCAAGTAACACTGTAAGCAGATGTTTTCCTCTCATGCTCCTATTCTCCTTTCCTAAGAGCTAATCAATGGAATTCATGTTTCTCATCTGTCGCTTATCCTGTAGTTGAGCTATCGTCGCGCTGTACATCTGGTGGAACATCAGTTGCGTTGAGTTGGAATTGTGCCCAGTGTAACCAATGCCATGCCCGTGTTCAAGCGACGAAACGTTACGCCACTGGTTAGTGCTAAAATTTCTGGTGATCGAATCGCATGATGTCCCTATCTATTCTTTTATTGTATTCCTCGCCTGTACAAGAAACTCCGGGATCGGCTTGCCGGATTCCAGTTCGCGGCGCAGGGCCATCAGGCTTCTATCAAAGGTTTTTCCTCTTCGGCGGCTTTGTTGATGTTATAGTAATAATGGACATAGATCCGGCGGGGTTCTTTCAGAGCTTCTTTCTTGTACGGACGGTACTAGGTGTACTACCACTGGGTTTCAACGGTGCGGCAGTAGAGTTCATAGGTCTAAAGATAAGGAATTTGCTTTCTCTTTAGTCATACAATATCATAGAAACCGGAGCTAAACAATTCTTCTTCTGGCATAATCTTCCATAATAGGGCTGTTACAATCTATTCTGCCTTCAGTAACAGAAGAATAACAAAAAAAATAATCCTCGCGGATTACATCGTGAGAAGCCACCTGTTTTTAGGCATAGCTATCCTGTATGATGAAAAACAAACGACAGAGAATTCGCCTGGTAGGATATTACGGCAAAAAGAAATGAGAAATGGGGGGTCTTACTCAGCATACTCTGTTGCCTGCGAGTAGTTATCCTCATAGTCATTACATTATAAAACTGCTTTCTGTTGTATTTACTATTATTCTTGGGGAAACGCCTGTCAATCAAGCGCAACGGTACGCGTAGAGGCATCCCAGGTCACCCGGGCGCCCAGGAATCCTCCGAGAAAACGCACTGGCACAAGCAATCGGCCATCCCGGATAATCGGTATTGTGTCCATAATCTTCCGCTCTCTGTCAGCGATAGCCTCCGTGCTTCCCACAGCAAACAGCAACTTTCGTCCCTGCCGTTCCACGGTAGCCGTCATCCCTGCGCCGTCCCAATGAACACTGGCTCCCAGAGCCGCGGCGACGGCTCTCAGCGGCGCCATCACCCGGCTGTTACTGTCGATGTACGGTTCGACATCGAACAGCACCGGCGACCCATAAGCCAGAACTGTGACCTTCTGCGGATCCGGCGGCGTCCAAAACCCCCCGGTATCCAGCGGCTCCACATCTAACATGATGATTTCCCCTTCCCAGACGGCATGCAATTGCCCACCATCCATGACCATTCTGACTTTATAGTGGCCGTCACCTGCAGGTTTAAAGGGTAAATCAGCAACGTTAATGGTCAGCTCAATCGGGCTGAGGTCGCGTCGCCTACTGAAGATTTCTGTAACACGCTTATGCAATTCCCCAAATTCTTGCAATTCTGCCGCAGAGAATGCTATTCTTTCATCATTGCGAACCTGTAGTATCGCTGCCCGTTGGCGGTAGTCATTCCATTTCCGGAAGCTCTCCTGGTCAATTTCACCATCCAGACGGTAAACCGGCATAGTTCTTTGCGGTTCGGGGACAAGATGAAGGAGATTGTGATCGTCAATACTGAACTCTTCCAGGCGAGCCGTTCCGGCCTCTGGGCCAAAGCTAAACAACTGCAGCGGGAATCCCCACTGGACGCCGTCTATGTCATAAGTCTGCATCCCTCGCCCCAGGATAATTATTTCCGACTGCCCCGGCTGTACCAGAGCCGGCGACGTGAAGACAACCCCCACCAGCAAGGCCATCAACAACAGGCAACACAGCGGCAAAAGAAAATTCCGCTTAACCGCACTCGGCGCCAATCTTGATTTTCTAAAAGAGATCATTAATGGCAACCCTCCCCTTCAAAATTCTTACCGTTTGAAGCCACAAACAAAAATTTGTTTGCTCCGCAATTTCAAACCCCTGCCCCCTAAAGTGCCCGAGCAAGCTAATAATGACCGCGGCAACTAATAATGTTGATATTATTTCCTTCGATGGAATAAATTAATCTATGTTCTTCCGAGATGCGCCTGCTCCAAAATCCGGACAAATCGTGCTTTAAAGCTTCCGGCTTGCCAATGCCTCTATTGCCGTTGCGTTCAATATCTTTAATAAGCTCATTTATTCTTTTTAATATTTGCCTGTTCTCCGTTTGCCAAAACAAATATTCATTCCAAGCAGTTTTGGTAAACAGCTTATTCATCGGACAGATCCGCTTTTATTGTATTTCCGGCTTTTAGCTCTTCGATGGAGCTCAGGATCTTCTGATAGTATTCCGGGTTACTCCTCACGTATAAGTTTTCCATTAGATTATTGTACTTAGCTTCCGACATCAGAACAACATTGCCGGCATTTTTCCTGGTGACAATAATGACCTCAAAATCTTGATTGGCGACATCACAATATTCCTTCAGCTTTTCTCTTAAAGTTGAATAATTTACCGCCAGCATGCAAACACCTCCTCGTACAATATACTGTACAATAACCTGGATAAATATGCAAGGATAATTGATATTAGCATCTCCGCGAATTTTAACATAGATTCAGTAATTAGAAGCCCTAAGCGTGCATTAAGAAATAGTAAAAGAGAAATGTAAAAAAGCATTCAGTTAATCTGGATGCTTTTCTGTCAAGCAAAGAAAAATGAGAAAGTATAAATCAACGAGTCCGACATCTGACCTCCGACCTCTAGCAATGGGAGAGGGCAAAGGTGAGAGCATAGTGAGGGTAGCAGGCAGAGCGCAGAGGGGATGTGACAGCGAAGTATTCCGGGCAATGTAGCCTTTCTCAACTGCTACGCTCGCACGTTTTCGCAGCTACGAACTGTCATTCTCGCTAACATGCCAAAACCTCTGGGCTTACTGCATGTGAACCATTGGCATGTCTTAACGCTGCGAATTCCCGTTCGCTAAACGCTGCTGACACTTAACGCTCGCTTTCGCATTCTGTGAAAGTCAACAATATCTGGGAGGGGTTATTGAAGGCAAAAGGTATTGTCCTTACCTGATGTTTTTTTGTTGAGAGCTTGAGCGAGGTGTGGACGAGTGGTTAGACATCTGACCTCCGACCTCCGATAGCTATTTCGCCGATTCAGACAACTCCAACCTCCGACCTCCAACCTCTAACCTCCAACCTCCGACCTCCAACCTCTAACCTCCAACCTCTAACCTCTAACCTCTAACCTCCAACCTCTAACCTCTAACCTCCAACCTCTAACCTCTAACCTCCAACCTCCAACCTCTAACCTCCAACCTCTAACCTCTAACCTCCAACCTCTAACCTCTAACCTCCAACCTCTAACCTCCAACCTCTAACCTCCAACCTCTAACCTCCAACCTCTAACCTCCAACCTCTAACCTCTAACCTCCAACCTCTAACCTCCAACCTCTAACCTCCAACCTCTAACCTCTAACCTCCAACCTCTAACCTCCAACCTCTAACCTCCAACCTCTAACCTCCAACCTCTAACCTCCAACCTCCAACCTCCAACCTCCAACCTCTAACCTCCAACCTCTAGTTTACGGTGTGTATAGCGTGGCAAAAGGATGGGGGAGACACGGCCACCAGTATCTACGCCCGCAGCTTCCAGCTCGCGATGGAAGGCTTGCACATGATTTAGATTAAGCTTTTTGACTTTTATTTCCTTGGCACGAGACCCTGCATGCTTGCCGGCACGACGGCCAAAGACCACAATATCCAGCAGAGAGTTACCCATCAGTCGATTGCCGCCATGGATACCGCCGGCTGCCTCACCCACCACATAAAGATTTTGCACGTTAGTCAAGCCATTTTCATCAATCAGCAGGCCCCCGTTTTGGTAGTGCAGCGCCGGGTAAACCAGCATGGGCTCCTTGATAATATCTACGCCAAAGCGGGCAAACTGTCGGACCATGGCTGGCAATTCTTTGGCTACAGTGCCTGCGCCGTGCAGCAGATCAATCATGGGGGAATCAAGCCAGACACCAATCATCCCGCTGGGAGTAGCAATGCCCTTCTGCCGCTCTTTTACTTCGCAAATAATCGCAGCCGCTGCCACATCCCTAGTCTCCAAGTGATAAACAAACTGCTGGCCATCAATATTTACCGGCTCAGCACCTAGACCGCGGACCTTTTCGGTAATCAAAAGACCGATAATCTGCGGCGGGTAGGCGGCTCCCGTGGGGTGATATTGCATGGTATGCATAAATGCCAACTCTGCTCCGGCACGATAACCCATTACTAAGCCATCGGCTGTGGCACCATAGTGGTTTGTAGTGGGGAACCCCTGATATTCGAGGCGCCCGGAACCGCCCACCGCCAAAATCACACTTTTAGCCCGGACAATCTCGTATTCTCCCGTCTCCATATTATAGAGGACGGCACCGCCGACTTTACCGTCTTCATCAAGCAGAAGTTCCACGGCCGCGCAGAACTCGATTACCCGAATAGCGCGATTGCGAACTTCATCACGCAGCGTGCGCATAATTTCCGCCCCGGAATAATCCCGGGCAGAATGCATCCGTTTGCGCGACGTTCCACCGCCATGAATACTTTTCATCGTGCCATCTGGGAATTTATCAAACATCGCTCCTAAATCCTCAAGCCATTTTAGGGCAGCCGGGGCATCTAATGTAAGGGCAGCCACCAACTCCGGCACGTTTTCAAAACGCCCGCCACCCATCACATCCAAATAATGCTTGGCGGGGGAATCTTCTTCCTTGTCGGCAGCCTGTATGCCGCCTTGTGCCATCACCGTATTAGCATCGCCGAAACGTAGTTTTGTCACCATCAAGACAGTAGCGCCTTGCTCCTGGGCTAAAAGCGCTGCTGAGGCGCCGGCGCCACCACCGCCTACCACCAAAACGTCCACATCATAAGCAAAATTCTCTAGATCAAAGCCTAGCCCTTCAATTCGGCTGCGGGCTTCAATCAGATCCGCAAATTCATGCGGCACTCTCTCACCTCTGTTTGCGCCCACTGGCAGCGGCCGCATACTGGACTCAATAAAGTCTGGGTGAAAATTTTTCAAAACTTCATCCCGCTCGTCCATGGTCAAGCGCCGAAACGGACCTTTTTTTACTCGTTCCGCACGGCTGGCCTCTACTTTCTTAATCAGTTCTCGCAACTGCGGAGTATAAGACATGCGTTTCTCCTCCTACTTTAGCGTCACTGGCTTTGCTCAATCTTCTATCTCTCGTTCAGCATAGAGCTTTCTCAACGTTTCTTTTGAAGCCTTCATCAATTCTGTCATTTCGGCTGCAAACTTGCCCGACTCAATCTCCGCCACCATGCTCTGCAAGTGCCGGGCAGGCGGCAACAAATGACGAGAATAAAGACGGCGTGCCAAAATCCCCACATTAAAATGCACAATTTGTGCCGGGCAACGAGAGGCACACAGACCACACATCACACAATCAAAGGACTCATCAGCACAGCGGTCTATCTGGCCTCGCTGTGCATAAGCGATATACTGCATGACTTTAAGGTCCTGCGGACAAATTTTGGTACAGGCATTACAACCGATGCAGCGGTAAATTTCAGGGTAAAACTGGGCAATCTGCTCCGCTGTGGGTCTTAGCTCCTGGATATTGTATTCCGACTTCTGCGCCGGGAAAAAAGGGATTTGAGTCAGATACATCTCCGGCTCCACTTTTGTCTGGCAGGCCAGACCTACTTTTAAATCATAATCCCCATGGATCCGGTAAACAGTGGCACAAGCGCCGCAGAAACCTGCCCTGCAGCCACAGCCGCGAACCAACTGATAGCCGGAGTATTCCATGGCGTGCATAATAGTTAACGAGTCGGGCACTCGGTACTTTTTGCCCATAACATAGATATTAACCATCTTCACATCGCTTCCCACAATCTTTCCCCCTTTTTACTTAAAGGGCGGCTCAGGAATATAACCGCTATCCATTAACATTTTGGTGATCTTGCGAGCACGATAAATAGCTTCCTCTGCCTTGGCACGCAGTTCTTCTTTTGAGAGACTTTTCTTGGCGATACCAAGTTCAATTGCTTTTAACCCAACATTTACCGCCTGGCGGATAAATACTTCCACATTGTCCATGTTAGGCAGGATGTTTTCCGGGTCAATCCCGTTTTCCGCCCCCAAGTCAGCAATGGTATAGGCGGCCACAAGGCACATCTCATCGGTGATGGTGGAGGCTTGGACATCTAGTACACCGCGAAAGATACCTGGGAAACAAACGGAGTTGTTTACTTGGTTCGGGAAATCTGAGCGGCCGGTGGCGACGATGACGGCGCCGGCTTCCTTAGCATCCCAGGGCCACATTTCCGGGATTGGATTTGCGCAGACAAAGACGATGGGGTCTTTGCCCATGGCAGATACCCATTCCTTCTTAATTACATCTGGGCCGGGCTGAGAAAGGCCAATCACAATGTCGGCATCCACCATCGCTTCAGCAATCCCGCCTATCCGGCCTTCGGCGTTCGTCTTTTGCGCCAGCTCATACTTTTCAGGATACTCATCCTTCAACTCATTAAGCCGACCTTGATGCAGAATCCCTTTGCTGTCGGTGATAAACAACTTGCCGGGGTCTGCGCCCGCAAAAATGACCAGATTGGCAAAGCAGACGTTGGCAGAACCTGCCCCAATCAAGGCAATCTTTACATCTTTCAGTTCTTTTTTAACGTAGCGCAAGGCGTTAATCACCCCGGCTAACGTTACGGTGGCGGTACCCTGTTGGTCATCGTGCCAAACCGGAATATGACACTCTCTACGCAGGCGCTCTAAGACCTGAAAACATTTGGGCTGGGCGATATCCTCTAGGTTTATGCCACCAAAAGTAGGCTGCAGCATTTTTACAAATTCAATCAGCTTATCTGGATCTTTAGTATCTACGCAGATAGGGAAAGCGTCCACACCCCCCAGATATTTAAAAAGCAACGCCTTCCCTTCCATCACAGGCATGGAAGCTTCAGGGCCGATGTCCCCTAGGCCCAGTACGCGTGTGCCATCGGAGACTACCGCCACAAAATTGCCTTTGTTGGTATGCTCATAGACGAGTTCCTTATTTGCGGCAATCGCTTTGCATGGTTCTGCCACCCCGGGGGAATACCAGACAGCAAAATCTTTAAAATCACGCACGCTGCACTTTAAGCCAACTTCAATTTTTCCTTTGTAGAACGGGTGAAGACGCATGGCGTCCTGAGCCGGCTTTTTAGCTTTTGCAATAAGCTCTTCCTTTGTAATCACTTGCTTGACCACTCCCTGTTTTTTTATTTTTAGCCGCTTCGTTCAGCCACTAATCATTAATGGCGTACTGTTTGCGTCCTTCTTCATAGATATCGTTACCATAAGCATCATTAACGACTGTTGCCGGGAAATCGACTACCACTAAGCGGTAGATAGCTTCCGCGCCAAGTTCCGCATAAGCTACCACCTCCGCTTGGCGAATAGTTTTGGCAAGCAGCGCTGCGGCGCCACCGGTGGCAGCCAAATAAACAGCTTTGTATTTTACTAATGCGTCTTTTACAGCTTGACTACGGCTGCCTTTGCCGATACAAGCCTTAAGTCCCTGGGCCAGCATGGCGGGTGTATAGACATCCATCCGTCCGCTTGTGGTAGGCCCTGCAGACCCAATCACCTTACCCGGCTTAGCAGGTGAGGGACCCACATAGTAAATCAACTGGCCGTTAAAATCAACAGGCAAAGGCTCACCCGCTTCCAAAAGCTTAAACAGCTTTTGATGAGCAGCATCACGGCCCGTATAAATTACGCCGCTAATCAACACGTTATCACCGGCGCGCAACTCCAGCACAACCTGATCCGAGAGCGGCGCCGAGATTTTTCTGACGGTCATTTAAAATGCCCCCTTTTTTGTCAAGCGCGTCAAATGACTCTTGCTTTGTGCCGGGCAGCATGACAGTTAAGATTGACCGCGGCCGGCAGACTGGCAATATGGGCAGGATATGTCTCAATGAAAACAGCAAGTGCGGTAGTCCGGCCACCGTAACCCTGCGGGCCGATACCTAACTTGTTAACCTTCGTCAAAATTTCATTTTCCAGCTCCGAATAAAACGGGTCGGCATTGACTGAACCGACTTCACGCAACAAAGCTTTTTTGGCCAGATAAGCCACTTTCTCAAAAGTGCCGCCGATTCCTACTCCCACAAGAATGGGCGGACATGGGTTGGAGCCTGCTTTACTAACCGCCTCCACCACAAAATCCACCACGCCCTTGGCACCATCGGCGGGATTGAGCATTTTAACGGCGCTCATATTTTCACTGCCCCCACCCTTAGGCGCAATAATCAGCTTCACCCGGTCGCCGGGCACAAGCTCAAGATGAATCACTGCCGGCGTATTATCCATGGTATTTACACGTTTAAGTGGGTCACTAACAATGGACTTGCGCAGATATCCGTCACCATAGCCCTTCCGTACACCTTCGTTAATGGCGGTATAGAGATCGCCGCCTACCAGGCGCACATCCTGCCCCAATTCCACAAAGACGACGGCATAGCCAGTATCTTGGCAGAGAGGAACCTGTTCTTCCCGGGCGATCTTGGCATTTTCAATCAACTCAGCCAAGACACTTTTGCCCACAGGCGATGTTTCCGCTACCAATGCCTCTTTAAAGGCGCTATACACATCATCCCCCAGGTTATAGTTAGCGTCCATGCTTAGCTCGGCTATGGCCGCCGCGATAACCGCCACGTTAACTTCTCGCATCCTTTCCCCTCCCTCTAAAGACTTTAACTCCGTAGTCTTTTCCCCTATTTTTTAGCAACTTTGCGTTGCTCATCTATATTCTTATGGTAAAATAAAAATCCTGCTCTAAAAGCAAAAAAACTAGGCAACTAGTTATAATTTTTAAAAAATTCTAAGTTTTATATTTCCAGCAGGTTTTATAAATTTATCTGGATCACGACTTGCCCTGGGCGCTAAATTTTCTATTTGACAAACGTACCTATTTCATGATAAAATTATTTTTGTCGGCGCGGGGTGGAGCAGTTGGTAGCTCGTCGGGCTCATAACCCGAAGGTCGCAGGTTCAAGTCCTGCCCCCGCAACCAAAACGATCATGGCATCCTCTCACGAGGATGCTTTTTGCTTTAGTAATTTAAATAATTTCATAAATCCTTCCGCTGATGCTGCTTTTCAAGCACCATCAGCGCGAGCGTAAGGG
>Ga0209316_100031_pt1 | contig 56326 bp, 45 predicted proteins | sample 3C3metaG_FD_184150 | JGI IMG/M metagenome (GOLD analysis project Ga0209316, IMG submission 184150) | Freshwater bacterial and archeal communities from Indian Creek, Illinois, USA - 3C3 metaG (SPAdes) (version 3) | ecosystem: Environmental > Aquatic > Freshwater > Unclassified | place: USA: Indian... | reverse complement strand
GGGAGCTCAAGCAACCGGCCAAGGCCCAAAACCATTCGCTGGCGGGCAATACCATATTCATCGCGGTAGCTTTCGCTCAACCTGAAATAGGTATGAGTGGTTTTTTCTGTGATGCAATATTTACGGAAAAAAGCCGATATTAGTCGAAATTTAACTAAAATGGGGTTTTTAGCTGCAATGTGGGTTAAGATTGTATCCTTGGTTTCTTCAATACTCATGTTCTTTTTGTACTTAAATTGTTTTATGGTACAATTTTAGCAACTATTTTTTTAAACCACCAAATCCTTTTAACATTATTAAAATTGTGTGGTATTACCTTTCATGTTTGCCTGACAGAAGTTCCCTTTGCCTGATAACCGTGCCCTGCACATTATTCAACTGATTCCATCTTTTTAGGGCGTACTCAGGGCAAAAATTCTAACTTTGCACCTTAGCTTCCGGTATTTTGGTTAATAGGGTAAAGTGCTATAAATCAAATTTATATATGAGTCAAACCTTTCAACCCAACATCAAGCTGGGAATCATTGCAGGCGGACAATTGGGGAAGATGCTGATACAGGTAGCCAGCAAATGGGATATTGATACTTTCGTACTCGACAGCGACAATCACTGCCCGGCCGGAGCCATAGCAACCGGATTTACCCAAGGCAGCATGCACGATTTTGAACATGTGTATGCTTTTGGCAAAACAGTTGACCTTCTTACCTACGAAATCGAACATATCAATGTAGCCGCCCTAAAGAAACTCAAAGCAGAAGGTTTGACGATTTTTCCCGATCCGGAGGTACTTGAGCTGATTCAGGATAAGGGCCTGCAAAAACAGTTTTTCCGGAAGCATAATATTCCTACCGCAGATTTTTCGCTTGCTGGCAGTCTTGAGAGCGTGCAAAAGGATATTGCAGTTGGGGCATTGCAGTTGCCATTTGTTCAGAAGTTGCGCAAAGGCGGCTACGACGGCCGGGGTGTGGCGGTGATTCAATCGCCTTCTGACATAAGCAACCTGCTCAATGGCCCATCGGTGATTGAACCTAAGATTGCCATCGACAGGGAGGTTGCGGTTATAGTAGCCCGCAATGTGCAGGGAGAGGTACAATGCTTCCCGGTGGTGGAAATGGTTTTCGATGCCGCAGCCAACCTGGTTGACAAGTTGATATGCCCCCCAGGGATAGACCCGGTTCTTGCCGCGCAGGCCGAGAGCATTGCGAAGCAACTGTCCGAATCGCTCAATCTTGTGGGCTTACTGGCTGTGGAGTTTTTTGTTGATGCAAACCAAAACCTGCTTGTAAACGAAATAGCTCCTCGTCCACACAACAGTGGGCATCATACCATCGAAAGCATGATGACCTCCCAGTTCGAACAGCATCTGAGGGCAATTATGGGATTTCCGTTAGGAAGCTCCAGAATGATAATGCCATCGGTAATGATCAATTTGCTGGGCGAACCCGGGCATTCGGGTCCGGTGGTGTATGAAGGAGTGCACCAATGTATGGCCATTGAGGGCGTAAACATTCACCTTTATGGCAAAAAGACCACCCGCCCTTATCGCAAAATGGGCCATGTAACCTGCATTGCCCCAAGCCTTGAGGAAGCGCTGGAAAAAGCACGGATTGTCAGAAAACACTTAAAGGTAAAAACATGCTAAATCCCATTGTTGGCATTGTAATGGGCTCGGATACCGATCTGGAGGTGATGCGCCAGGCAGCGGAGATGCTCGACTTTTTCGAAATCCCCTACGAGCTCGACATAGTTTCGGCCCACCGCACTCCCGATAAGATGTTCGAATATGCCTCAAAGGCCCATACACGAGGCATACGGGTAATCATAGCAGGCGCAGGAGGCGCAGCCCACCTTCCGGGAATGATTGCTTCCATTTCGCCCCTTCCGGTAGTGGGTGTTCCGGTAAAATCATCCAACTCAATCGACGGTTGGGACTCCGTATTGTCCATTCTGCAGATGCCCGCCGGAGTGCCGGTGGCAACGGTTGCCCTCAATGGCGCCAAAAATGCAGGTATCCTTGCTGCACAGATACTTTCCGTTGCCGATCCACATCTGGCCGAAAAAATCGTTGCTTATAAAACCCAGTTGAAGCAGCAGGTTCTGGAAAAGTCATCGAAGGTGCAAAAAACTGTCTGAGAATTCGCAAATCCGTACTTCATTCACATGGAACTTGAAAAGCAAATAGAAATTGCCGCTAACCTCATCAGGGAAGGCAAAGTAGTGGCCTTTCCCACCGATACAGTGTATGGTCTTGGCGCAAATGGCCTCGATCCGGTAGCCGTAGCCCGCATTTATGAAATTAAGGAACGCCCTTCTTTCAACCCGCTGATATTGCACATTGCCGACATAGAATGCCTAAAAGAGCTAATCCTGACCAACGATGCAAGAGTGTATGCACTGGCTGAGAAGTTCTGGCCGGGGCCATTAACCATCCTTTCGCCCAAAAGCAAACTGGTACCCGATATAGTAACCGCAGGTTTGCCCACTGTGGGCATCAGAATGCCCAACCACAAAGTTGCACTGGAACTAATTAGGAGAGCAGGCTGCCCCATAGCTGCACCCAGTGCCAATAAATTCGGAAAACTAAGCCCCACCAGCGCACAGCATGTGCGAAAACAACTTCCCAACCTCGACTATATTTTAGACGGCGGAAACACCACCGTGGGTATCGAATCTACCATTATTTCGCTGAACGAGGAGGGCTTCGAAATCATCAGGCCGGGCTCCATTACGGCTGAAGAAATCAGGCAGATTGTGCCTTTGGCAGCAAAACCTGCTCTCCAGGAGAAAATCATAGCCCCGGGAATGCTGAAATCCCATTACAGCCCCAGCAAACCTTTCTACATTTTGGGAGAATCCATGCCCGAAAATCTTCCGGCCGCAACAGCAGGCCTGATAGCATTCGCAGCGCATGAAGGATCAGGGTATAAAAAAGTAATCCAAGCCTCTGCTGACGGCGACCTGAAAGAATATGCCATAAGGATGTTTGCTGCCATTCATGAGCTAGAAGACTCTGATGTGGAGTGTATTGTAGCTGAACCGATACCTGAAACAGGTATTGGAATCGCCATCATGGACCGTTTGCGCAAGGCTGCTTATCCCTATATTTCAGAAAGCCGCTGACCTTTTCTTATCGGAAACCATTTTTTTATTATTTTTATTTTGAAAAATTAACCCAAAATATGACTGTCAATGGTTGCATTAGTTTTGGTTTATCTGGCCGTAACAATCATTATTGGCCTTATGGCAGGCCGTATGGTGCGCAACACCGAAGATTATCTACTGGCAGGCAGGCGGTTACCTTTGGCCATAGTGGCTGCCACGCTATTTGCTACCTGGTTTGGTTCGGAGACTATTTTGGGGGCTTCGACTGAATTCGTACAGGGTGGTTTGATTGCAGTTATCCGCGATCCGTTTGGCGCAGCATTATGCTTGTTTCTGGTAGGTTTGTTTTTTGCCCGTCCGCTGTATCGCATGAAACTGCTAACTCTCGGCGATTTTTACCGTGTAAAGTATGGGAAACGGGTAGAGCTGTTTGCCTCGATTTGCATCATGCTCTCGTACTTTGCCTGGTTAGCGGCTCAGTTTGTTGCATTCGGCATCATTGCAAGCACCCTGATAGGAACTTCCTTAACAGAAGGAATTCTGCTGTCGGTAGGCCTGGTAACTCTTTACACCTTTGTAGGGGGGATGTGGGCCGTTTCGATCACCGATTTTATGCAGACCATTTTTATCCTTGCGGGATTGGTAATGGCTTTCGTACAGATATTCGGGATTGTGGATTATCAATCCATTTTGGAAAATGCTCCTGATGGATTTTTCAGGTTTGTTCCCGAAGGTGATATAACCAGTCTGGGCAACTATTTTACCGCTTGGATTACCATCGGTTTGGGTTCCATAGCTACCCAAGTGATTTTTCAGAGAGTGATGTCGGCCAGGTCAGAAAAGGTTGCCGTAAGGGCCTCTTATATTGCCAGTTTTATGTACATCTCGTTTGGGCTGCTGCCACTGGCGCTGGCGCTTGCTGCTCCTGTTCTGATGCCAGAATTTCTTGGCAACCATGCGGGCACACCATACCTGCAAATGTTGATTCCCACCATGGTTTCCGGCTTTACTAGCCCGTTCGTTCAAATCCTGTTTTTCGGCGCGCTTTTGTCAGCAATACTCAGTACTGCAAGTTCTGCATTGCTGGCTCCGGCAGCCATTTTCAGCGAAAATATTTTGAAACCTCTCTTTGCCCAGATATCCGACCGGTATTTCCTGTGGCTCACCCGGTTTGCTGTTTTGGCAGTATCAGTTTTGGCTCTGGCGTTGGCTTTGCACCGGGGCGATATTTACAATCTGGTGGGGCTTGCGGCCTCCGTGGGCCTGGTTTCTCTGTTTGTTCCCTTCACCGCAGGACTTTTCTGGAAAAAGGCCACCACCACAGCTGCATTTGTATCAATGATAGCCGGTTTGATAGTTTGGATTGGTGCATCATTAATCACCACGGCAATCAGCCCTGTGATGTATGGCTTTCTGGCAAGTGTGGCAGGGATGTGGTTGGGTAGTTTTATAAGGCCCCGAAGTGAAATTGTACAGATGTAATCATAATTGCGCACAAAGCGAATCCTCCCTGAAAAGGTCGTAGTTTTTTGCAGCAACCTCAATTTCACAAGCTGTGGCAATGAACCACTTCGGGTCAGGCCCGATAATTTTGAAAGACCATCCAAAAGAGCCCAAAGTTCCAGAATGAGAATGGTTGTTTAAATCCAAAAAAGCACTAACTTTCTGCCCCCATTCTACATAAACACAAACTCTAACAATTATCAAGTTGAAGCTATTTACTATTCTTTTGGTTTTGCTTTTCGCGGCGATTATGCATCCCGTGAAGGCTGTAAACGGGAACCTCCCTTTTGGCGGCAGAGCTGCCGGTATGGGCAATGCGGCCGTGGCGGTTTACGACTTCTGGGGATTGAGCCACAATCAAGCCGGGCTGACGCAAATAAGTGCTCCCACAGCAGGATTTTATTTTGAAAACAGATACCTGGCACGGGAAATGTCTTTTGGAGCCATTGGCTTTGCTATGCCAGCGGTGGGCGGAGTAATAGGCATGAGTGTGGGTTACTTTGGTTTTTCGCAGTACAACGAAAGCAAATTTGGAATTGCCTATTCACGGGCATTTGGCCCTCAATTCTCTGCAGGGGTGCAGTTGAACTATCTCTACACATTTATCGGTGAAGGGTATGGCTCTTCGGGCAATGTAGCTGCAGAGCTGGGTATGATTTATGAACCCATTGAAGGCCTCAGGATTGGAGCCCATATCTTTAATCCCACACGCACCAGGATATCGCAGCACAGCCCGCAACGCATACCTACGATATTCCGGTTGGGAATGGCTTACCATTTTTCTGACAGAGTACTTGCCACCATCGAAACTGAAAAGGACCTGGAGCGAGAGCCTGTTTTTAAGGCAGGAATTGAGTATGGAATTACCGAGAAGATCTTCGTAAGGGGTGGTATTGGCACTGAGCCTACTACCAATGCATTCGGCATTGGGATTTATTTGGGTTCTTTGAAAATGGATATCGCCGCATCCTTCCACAATGTTCTGGGATATTCGCCCCAGGCAAGCCTGAGGTACGAATTTTAATTCTTGAGACATGTCAAAATCTCCGAGCATTTTCATTCTCAGGCTGGCAATTTGTTGCTTCATTTTCGCATTGGGTCAGTTGCATCCTCACCAAATATTGATTGCCCAGGAAATTACATCGCCTGATACTGTTATAACTCAGCCATCAACCGAAGAATTACTGCAGGTGCAGCTTGAAGCTCTTGCAGAAGAGTCTGAGTCGGAACTCGACTTTAGCGAAGTGGTGGAAGACCTTGAGGTTTTTCTCAGGAACCCCCTAAATCTGAATACAGCCTCGGCAGATGACCTGAGGCGGCTGATGGTGCTCAATGAAATACAAATTCAGAATCTTTTGCAGCACATAAGCAAGTTTGGCAGGCTGATAAGCTTGCTCGAACTACAAAGTGTTGAAGGTTTTGACCTGGAAACCATAAGAAGGATTCAACCGTTCGTTACGGTGCAGCAAGAAAGTTTTCGACGGCATTTTACCTGGTCCAATGTAGCACGGGATGGGCAAAGCCAATTGTTTCTGAGATTCCAGCAATTGCTTGAACCTCAGAAAGGATTTAGCCCCATTACTCCTGAAGAACTCGCAGCTAATCCCAATTCCAGGTATTTGGGAAGCCCATTCAGGCTTTTTACCCGATACAGGTTTACCTATTACAACAATATCAGCATAGGCTTTACAGCAGAAAAAGACCCGGGCGAGCAGTTTTTTGCCGGCAGCCAACCCAATGGTTTTGATTATTACAGCGGACATATCTTCCTGAGGGATTTTGGCAGGGTAAAGGCAGTGGCATTGGGCGACTTTCTGGTACAATTCGGCCAGGGACTCACCATGTGGGCAGGTCTTTCGTTTGGCAAAAGCGCCGAAGGGATCACCGCAAAAAAGAATGGACTGGGTCTGAGGCCCTATACATCTGTGGATGAAAACAATTTTCTGAGGGGAGCCGGTGTAACAGTAGCCGTGGGATCGTTTAAAATCACCGGATTCTATTCCTCCAAATACCGCGACGCCAATATTCTGGAAGTGGACACAATTTCGGGCGAGGTACTGGTGTTTACCAGCTTGCAACAGACCGGACTGCACCGTACGCCCTCTGAATTGAAAGACAAAAATGCCGTAAACGAAACTTTCTATGGCGGAAATGTTGAATGGAACCGGCGAAATCTCACCCTGGGTGTCTCAGCTTTGAGGATGGAGCTGGGCTCGGAGTTCAGGAGAAGTTTGTCCTTCTACAATCAGTTTGACTTTAACGACCGTGAAAACACCAATGTGGGGATGTATTACAGTTTGATTGTAAGAAACTTTAATTTCTTCGGTGAGGGCGCCCGTAGCGAAAACGGAGGCTTTGGCATACTCAACGGCATTATGATGGGACTGGATCACAGATTGTCCCTTTCATTGGTGCATCGCAAATTCAGCAAAGAATTTCAACCTTCACTCGCCTCGGCTTTTTCCGAAAGCACTCGCCCTGTAAACGAGGAAGGCCTGTACATTGGTCTCAATGCCAGACTATCGCAACGCTGGCGGGTTACAGCCTATGCCGACCATTTCCATTTTCCCTGGATGCGCTTCAGAACCTATCTGCCTAGTAGAGGCTACGAATATCTGGTGCAGGTTTCGTTTCGACCCACCCGTAGCAGCGAGATATATGCACGCTACAGAATTAAAAACAGGCCATTAAACTCCCAGGCAGGAGAAATGCTACCACCACTTGAGGATGTGATAAGGCAAAACTACAGACTTCATGCATCATTCCCGGTTTCACCATCCGTTACTCTGCGCAACAGGGTAGAAATTGTAGAGTATCAGCAAGGAAATATCAAAGAATACGGATACATGGTCTATCAGGATGTTGTGTATCGCGCATTCATGAGCCCATTGGCACTTACGGCACGATTTGCCGTGTTTGACACCGACGGGTTCAATTCGCGAATCTATGCCTTCGAAAACGATGTGCTTTACGCATTTTCTTTCCCCTTTTACTCAGACCGTGGCACCCGCACCTATCTGCTGGCCCAATATAGCCTGGGGCGAAACATCGATATTTATGCCCGACTGGCGCAGACCTGGTGGAGCAACCGCAATGAATCGGGAAGCGGTCTTGATGTAATTAACGGAAACACACGCACGGAAATTAAAGCTCAGCTTAGAGTAAGGTTTTAGTTCTTTTGTGCCTTAAAGACAGGGCGCAGGGTTTGTCGAGAGCCGAACTTTTGGCTAATGAATAAGGGCTATGGTAAATCATCAGCCAACCCAACAGAAAAGCCATGTCTTCAGCAGCACACTATTTTGCCTCCCTTGTGTTTTTAATTGAAGTCTTTTCGCCCGGGACAGTTGGGCAACAGGCCGCCATGTTTGGAAAGGTATTCGGCCTCTATGCAGTTTTCGGGTTTGCAGCAGGTGTAGCAAACCCTTTTAAAGGCACTAAAATATTCCATTTCAACGAGTGTTGAAATAAAGTCTTTTTTAACAGGCTCGCACCGGGAATAATCGGTACTCAGGTACTTTTTGTTGCTGTCTGAAAAAACAGTTACTACAACTTTATCCGGACCCAATTCCTCCTGCACCTTTATAGCAGCCAAAAAGTTGGCTCCCGATGAAATACCAACAGGGATACCAATTTCGGCCAATTTCTGCGACATGATGATGGAATCGCCATCATCCACACCTATCACTGCGTCCAACTTTTTCAAATCCACTATTTCGGGTATAAACTCATCCGAAATGCCCTGAATACGATGCTTACCTATTTTATATCCGGTTGACAATGTGGGAGAGTTTGCCGGTTCAACCGGGTGTATCTTGATTTGTGCATTCTGCTCCTTCATAAATTGCCCCACTCCCATCACGGTACCACCGGTGCCAACACCTGCTACAAAGGCATCAGGAGTAAATCCGTTGTATTTTAATTGCCACCAGATTTCCGGAGCCGTGGTAGAGTAATGTGCTACTATATTGTCCTTGTTGGAAAACTGCCTGGGAAGAAAGCCTCCTTCCATCAGTGCCTGCTCTTCGGCCCTTGCAATACTTCCCAGAAAACCGCCTTCATCCTTGCTTACCAGCACGATTTCGCATCCCAGGCTTTGGATAATCTTTATACGCTCGCTACTGAGCCAATCGGGCATATATATGGCAACTTCGTGTCCGAGGGCTTTGCCAATTGCAGAAAAGGAAATCCCGGTGTTGCCACTGGTTGCCTCAATAATTCTTTGCCCTGGCATCAAATCGCCTCTTTCTATAGCTTTTCGCAAAATAAAAAATGTCATCCTGTCTTTTATACTGCCGGTCAGATTTTGACTTTCAAGCTTTGCGTAAACAACACGGTTGGTTTCTTTGTATCGAAAATGAACGGCCAGCAAGGGTGTGTTGCCGATTAGGGCAGATAATCCGTTAATCCTATTATTTCTGTGCATGTCAATAGCTCAAATTTCGTTGGCAAATATAGTATTATGATTCGATATGCAAACTTATTCGTTCAGAACAAGTGAACTCATCCACCATGTTTACCATCATTGTATCCGATTTCATTTTCATAATCTTGCATGAAATCGGGCGAGGTAATGTAATTTTTATATTTTTGCTAACTAATTTTAATTTCCCAATCAAACCCGCTCTAACCATGCAACAACAAAAATTACTTAACGAATCGAAGGCTATGCGGTGGCTCGTATTGGTACTGGTGAGCACCCTGATGTTTTCAACCTATTACTTTGCCGACTTCTTTTCACCTTTACGAAGCCTTATGGAAACCGACATGGGCTTTACCAGCGAGGAGTTTGGCAGGGTAATCGGGCTTACTACTATTGCCAATATGTTTGGAATGATCATTATCGGGGGTATCATTCTCGACAAATGGGGCATACGGCTGGCAGGTATTCTCTTTGGCAGTCTTGCCGCACTGGGAGCAGTCGTTACAGCCCTTGCCTCTGCAGGAGTTTTTGGAGAAGACAAATCCAGCGTCTTAACCGGCCTGATTGCAGGTCGCATTTTGTTTGGCGCAGGCTTGGAAGCTACCATCGTGGTCATTACCAAAACGGTTGTAAAGTGGTTTAAGGGATATGAATTGGCCCTTGCAATGGCTATCAATGTGGGCTTTGGCAGGTTGGGTACCGCCTTGGGTATAGCCATATCTCTCGATATTGCCGGAGCAAGCGTAGCTCCTGCAGTAGTTTTCGCTGCAATGCTGGTAGGTGCCTCTTTGGTTTTCTTTGTGATTTATATGTTTTTCGACATCCGGCTCGACAAGCAACTTAAGGAAAAAAGCAAATCGCAAAACAATCTATCGGGCGATAAAGCCAATGAAAAGTTTGAGGAGTATGACGAAGAGTTTAAGATTTCTGATTTGCTGAAACTTATCACAAACCGGTCGTTTATATACATAACCCTTTTGTGCGTGGCGTTTTACTCTGCAGTCTTTCCGTTTATCCAATACGCCCCCGACCTGCTTGTAAACAAATTCGGATTTTCATATGTGCTGCCTGCAGGAGCCGAATTTATTGTGTTGGGCAGCAGTGCATTAGGCAGCACCATTGTTTTTTTGGTAATTTTTGCGTTTGCACTTTCTGTAACGCTTGTTCCGCTCAGCTTCTCCGACCCACGAAAACAATGGCTTTCAGCCATTACCATCATTGTGGTTTTTGGGATTCTGGTATTTACGCAGCGAGATATTCTCTCCATCTGGCTGGTCAACGGCCCCAAAACAGCATCCTTGATTCCTTTGGGAACCATCATTTTCACCCCAATTTTCGGCAGTTTCGTTGACCGCAAAGGCAAAGCCGGCTCACTGATGATTCTGGGGTCGCTTCTATTGATTTTTGCACATGTCTCATTATCCCTGTTTCAATCTCCTGTATTGGCGTATTTTGGCCTGTTGAGCCTGGGAATCGCCTTTTCGCTGGTGCCTGCCGCCATGTGGCCTGCCGTAACCCGGATTGTGCCAGAAACCAGATTGGGCACCGCTTATGCAACCATGTTTACGATTCAAAACTGGGGGCTTGGATTGTTCTTCTGGGGTATCGGGGCATTTCTCAAATTTGTAAACACCGATGTGGTAGATGCCATTGCAGGGGTCAGAGATAAAATGCTCGCCCAGGGATTCACCGGAGGTCAGATAGGAGAACGCATCAAGGAAATGCAAGCTGCAGGCGAGTTGCCGTTTTACGATTATACTTATCCCATCCTGCTGCTTGTGGGTTTAGGAGTCATATCCGTATTCCTTGCTATCAAACTCAAAAAGGCCGATAAGAAAATGGGGTATGGCCTGGAGGAGCCATCGGAATCGGTTTAATCCACCCAAATTGTAATACAACAGGCTGCCTGTACATTTCGGCAGCCTGTTGTATTTTGTGCTACAGCTTAACTCTCTTTCCTATGGCTATTATCAAATTACCAACCGGGCAAGAAGTTCAGACCCCATACCCCACGGGTAGGTAAACCGGTTTGAAACGGGAATGCAAGGAAAGGCTCAAGGACCAGTGCCCCAAACACATTTATCCGAAGCGACGGACCCACTGAAAAGAAAGGAAATCTCTTGTTGTGCGATCGTGCAAAGTCGGGGTTAAGAGTAAGCCTGTGATCTTCTCTCCAGGCAACACCCGCATCGAAAAAGAGGTTCAACTCGGTAAGCAGTATATTTGAAGAAATCAGGGCCAATCGCTCAGGACCGGTAAAAGGCAGTCGTATTTCAGCACCTGCAAGTATTATCTTGCTGCCCAGCAAGTAGTCGAAGATACTCTCGTCGGGAACTAATTCTCCTCCATGCAATCTGGACAAAGAGCTATAATCAAGACCGCGCACAAATCCGGGGAAGCCTAAGTACAAGGGGTTGAAAATGCGCTGATTGTCCGCTCCACTGCCATATCTGCCAAAATGGGTTACACGCATAGCCATGGTGAATGGTTTCAGATGCAGGTATTGCCGGAAATCCGCTGTAATATTGGTCATAGAGACGGTTCCGAAAATTTGCTCAACACCAAACCTATACCGCTGCCCTCGCATAGGTGAGGCCATGCCGAAGTAGGAGTTATCACCTACATAACTTATGCCTATGCGTTGAAGATTGAATCCCGGAGGAGCATCAAGCCGCTCGCGCTCCTGGCCTATAGGAAAGCCGGTCATGGTGTAGTAATTGTTCCAGGCATCAATGCGGTAATAATACCACGACAAACTTGCAGAAGCCTCTAATCTCCGGGTGGTGGAGATGGGAAATAATGCAAAACCCGTAATCTGGTTTTCGAAAATGCGGTATTGCAGAAGTTGGAGGTTTTGAACAGCTACAGGACCGGAGGCGGCAGTAAGAGTATCTATGCCAAAACGCATGAATGCAAATTGGAAGGGAATATGAGATACCATTCCGCCCCAGCGTATGCGACCTCTTTGGTTCATATATCCTATCTGACCTCCAAAATCATATATTTCTCCATTAACGGCAAATGAACCAAACAACTGGTGGTCGCCCGTAATATCGCTAAACAGCAAGGATACACCCCCGGCCAACCCGGTGCCGAAACGACTGGTGGCCATGCCAACGCCGCTGCTTCCGATATGGGCAAGCTGAAAACGCGATTCAAACGGTCGCTTTGCAAACGAATCCACCGGGAAAATTGGCTGAGCAGGCACATAAGCAAGTGCTTGGTCAATCATGGGAACAGAGGCTCTATAAAAAGGGGGAAGCGTACCCGCAGAAAAATCCACAAACATAGGGTCTGCTACCTTGCCTTGAAGCTCACTGGGATCTAATCTGTAAATAAAGTATTTGCCATTTTGAAAATGACTGTAAATCAACTCACCAGTAGTTCTGGAAATGCTTATTGCCGGAGAAAGTTGAGTGATTCCACTAATACCGGTGAACAAATCGGTAAGCTGATACACCTGATTGGTTCCTTTCAGATCAACAAAATACAAGTTTCTGTAACCATCGCGATTCGATAAAAAGTATAGGCCTGTAGATTCAGGATTCCACAAAGGATTCACATTATTCGCCTGAGGAAATATATCGAGAACTCGAATTGCACCCTTATCCGGACCGGTCATCGTCATAATACCGAGATTAAGACGAAAGTTTATGGATTGATTCAATTGGGAAGTTTGAGGCCGGTCTGTTGCAAAGGCTATGTAACGCCCATCTGGCGACCAACTGGCGTGTACATATGAATACCTGTCGTTGGTGAGCGGAGTTACTTTGTTTGATTCAAAATTGAAGCTATAGAGGTTCCTTTTACCGTCAACAATAGCATTGAAAACCAAAGTCGTACCATCTGGCGACCAGCTTGGATTGTTGAATGATAAAATATCCGGAATTTTAATAATTCGGGTTCTTCTGGGTCTATTCACATCTACAATGGAAAGCTGGTGCTGCCCTTGCTTCACTACTACATAGGCAAAATACCTGCTATCGGGCGACCATGTTCCTACAGATTCGAAAAAGTTGAAACCGTCAATGTCCTGGTTACGAAGAGTGCTGTTGAGCCTCCTGATAATTCGTCCGGTTTTTGCATCAGCCAGAAAAAGGTCGAGAGTAACCAGGTCCCTTTCCGAAAAAAATGTCATAAACCTTCCATCAGGGCTGATGGAAGGACTTAGATTCATTTCACCGGCATTTTGATAGCTTACTATTTTTCTACCAGGAGGTGTATGCCTTGCCGAATCGGCCATCAGTGGGCCATAGGCAGTCCTGAGAGCCTCCTTCCACATATTACCCACCGTGGTGGCGCTAAGGCCCACAACGCGCTCCAGTGCCCGTTCATATCCAAACTTTGCAGATTCTACAAAGAATGGGGTAATGAGTGAGTCGCCCCATGTACGGCCAAAGAATGCAAAAAAGGCATGCCCAAATCTGTAGGGGTTGTATCGAAAGTCTCTGGTCATATCCTGAAGTGTTGGAATGCCGTCTTCCGAGTGTACCGCATCGCGCATAATCATAGCGGTGTGGGTGTCAATGCTACCTATGGAAAAATACTCCGCCATCCCCTCCACAAGCCACAATGGAATATTCCGCAAGGAGCCCATGGGTAAGTCATAATTCTCAAACATTGCCTTAAAATGAAACACATGGGACACTTCGTGTCCGATTACATGGTCCATTTGGGCATTGGTCTCAAGTATGGGCATTACAATCCGGTTTTTTAATGCCTCTGCAAATGCCTGTGTACCAATACTTATAGTGCCACCTGTAGCACGGGTTTGCTGAAACTCAGGATGGTTGCCATAAATCAAAACCGGGCTCCGGGTTCTGAAAGTGTCAAGAAAAAAGGCTTTGTTCCGCACATACCACTTCTCAAGCGTATTTGCTATGGCCTGTACAACCGAATCGTTCTCGAAATAATGATATATTTCAAAATGAGGAGACTGAAAAACCTGAAAGTCAAACCTACGGTATGCAGGTTTGTTTCTTCCGAAATGCTGGCCAAAAACATCAGGTAATAATATCAGAATTCCTAGCAGAAGGAATAATGCTGATTTACCAATGAAATGCGAATATTTGGTTTTCATAATAGCGTAATGGTTACTCAGTGATGAATAATTATGTCTAAAAAAACGACTTACAAGCTCAGGACCGTAGTTATAAAACTCATTGACAATGTTTTTTGTTTAATGTTTTATTATACTTGTTAAACACGACAAACTTCCTGAAAACCTACAGCATACCAAAGGTAAGCAATAATAGGGCAAAAGCCTGAAAATAAATTACAAAAAATATATAAAATTGCTCTCATAAGCAGGTAAAACGGCCAAAATACTTTGGAATAGAAGATGGATTTTGGTCTCAAAAAAATTACCAAGAAACCTCAGAGTCTTTTATTCCCCGTCCTCAGCAATAAATCATTGCTATTGATATGAACCAGCTATTCTGAATTTACGGGCCGAGTTTGCTGAAAAATCAGCTCTTAAATAGCCTTTTCAATTGGCCTAACTGTGTAACCCATAATCTCTTAGAGAAATCCACATCGCCGGGTTCGGCAACATCTGAAATAATCAGGGTTGAGCCGGTTGAGCCAGGTTCGGTAATAATTCGCAATTCCAACTTATGCCCCTGATGGTAATCATCGAGCCATTGAAAAACCACCAGCTCGCTTTCCTTTATTTGTATAACCTTGGCCTTCTGATTATTATCAGGCCATTGGAAAACAAATACATTATCGCCTATGAGGATTGTTTGTGCAAACCACCGGGAAAGACCTTCCGGGGTGGAAATAAACTTGAACAATAACTTGGGGGGGGTTTCCAGATGAAACTCAATGGTGTAATTTTCTAGTGCGTTCATTTAACAAAAGGGATTACCAAAGTGTGCAATATACAAATAATAAACAACCTGCAAACATATTTTTTCATTTCGTTATGATTTTCATCTCAAAAGCATTTTTGATTCGGTCAAGCAGATTCAGAACCCTTTGTAACAAACCTTGCCAAAGTATATTTATGTGCAGATACGGTTCCATAAGCACAACGAATTTTCTTTAGCAGCTATTCCTGCCAGAAGCTGCCAATTCTGTAAATTTTGGGGCGCTCGTACTCATCCTTGAACCTTTTACTAATTTTGCTCAAAAAATTTTGAAGGAAACAAAGTTGCTCATCTATCTGGCGCTTGTCCTGGCAGTTTCGTTCTGGGGTATATCCTATGTGTGGATGAAGATTGTTTTCGAGTATTTTCCGCCCATTGCCACAATATTTTTTCGGTTAACCCTTTCATCGGCATTACTGTTTGGGTTGTTTCACAAGAAATTCCAAAAAATCCATCCTAAAGATTTCACAGGGTTTCTGTTGTTGTCTTTTTTCTCGCCTTTCTGCTATTTTCTAGCCGAAAGTTTTGGGCTGTTGCATGTTTCTCCTACCATAGCATCAGTAGTAATTTCTACCATCCCGCTTTTCACGCCTTTTTTGGGAATGTTTGCATTCAGAGAAAAACTGTCCATAACCAACGGTCTGGGATTCGTTGTTTCGTTTGTAGGCATAATGGTTTTGGTTCTAGACAAATATTTCAGATTCGATGCCTCATTTTTGGGCCTAGCCCTGTTGTTTGGTGCGGTTTTGTCAGCTCTGGTGAACATCATTTTCCTTAAAAAACTCACCGTGAAGTACTCTTCATTCACCATAATCACCACTCAGAATGTATTGGGATCATTGTTTTTTCTGCCCTTGTTTCTGGTGTTTGATCTGAATACAGTTCTGCAAGCTCAACCTTCAACAGAGGCGATTCTATCTCTTTTGGCACTTGCAATTTTTGCTTCGAGCCTGGCATTTATGTTTTACACTTCGGGAGTACGGGTGCTGGGAGTGGCCAAGACATCCATTTTCACCAACCTGATTCCGGTCGTAACGGCAATCAGTTCGTATTTTATTCTAAATGAAGCACTGGGAATGGATGTTGTTCTGGGAATCGCTATTGTGATATCAGGACTATTGCTTACGCAGAGCGGAAAACTATTCAGGAAGGCTTGAATTGTTTATTTTCGCTTTTCTGTTTAGGCATCTGGCATAACTGTTTCCAGGAGTTTTGTGAAAGATTTGTTTCTTTTGTCAAGATTTAGCAGGGAAATAAAAATCTTTATTAATTTTGCAACCTCAAAACGGCGGGGTAGCTCAGGCGGTTAGAGCGTCGGATTCATAACCCGAAGGTCACGAGTTCAACTCTCGTCCCCGCTACCGAAATCCTGCTCCTTCCGGGTAGGATTTTTGCTTTTCAGGCCGTATTGAATATGTTCCATTACTACCTTTGTAAAAAAAAGAGGTGATTTACCCTTCTGACCTGGAGATAAAAATTGGCTTCGACCGCATCAGGGCCATGCTACAGAGCAAATGCATGTGTGCCTTAGGAATACGGCAATTGGAAGGAATCAGGCTACATAACAGCATTGGCAAGATAGAGATGCTGCTCAATCAAACAGAAGAGTTCAGGCAAATTTGTATTCAGAATCTTCCTTTTCCACAATCCAACTACCTCGACCTTACCGCTGCCCTGAAAAGGATAAAAACACCGGGAGCCTATATGGATCCTCAAGAGATGACCGATCTGCGGTTGTCGTATGTAACCATATTGGGCATAATCCGTTTTGTTGGAAAAACCCATAACGACGGCCAACCTGTTTTTCCGGCGTTGCATAACTTGGTATCACAAATAGAGGCCTTACCACACCTGATTAAAAATATCGAGGCAATCATTGACGAGCGCTCTCATGTTATTAACAGTGCTTCGCCTGCTCTGGCTGAAATACGCAACCGCAAAAAACGGCTGGAACGAGAAGTCGAAAAAAAGGTTACACAAATTTTGCAGTTCGCAAAGCGCGAGGGTTTGGTGTCAGACGATGTAGAGCTGAGTTTTCGCAACGGCCGCCAGGTAATACCCATACCTGCTTCCAACAAAAGAAAAATCAAAGGAGTAATTCACGATCAGTCGGCAAGCGGACAAACATGTTTTCTGGAACCGATTGAGGCATTTGAACTCAACAATGAAATCCACGAGCTTCAGATGGAGGAGCATCTCGAAATTGTCCGTATTCTCAAATCGTTTGCCGATTCGGTCAGGCCCCATGTTTCCCAATTATTGGCAGCTTACCGTATGTTGGGCAAAATAGACCTGATTCGGGCCAAGGCATTGTTGGCTATGGAAATGCGGGCAATGCTTCCAAAAATAACGGACAAACCAATAATCAACTGGATAAAAGCCTACCATCCCCTGCTGTATTTGTCTCACACAGCCCAGCATAAACATGTGGAGCCACTTACGATATCTCTGGACGACAAGCAGCGAATCCTTGTTATCTCAGGCCCTAATGCCGGCGGCAAATCGGTTTGTCTGAAAACTTGCGGATTACTCCAATACATGCTGCAATGCGGCTTGTTGGTGCCAATGGAGAGCTACTCTGAAGCCGGAATTTTTCAAAGGATTTTCATTGACATAGGCGATCAGCAATCCCTCGAAAATGATTTGAGCACTTACAGTTCTCACTTGGTGAACATGAAGTTTTTTCTGAGTAATGCTACTGCATCTACCTTGTTTTTAATTGATGAGTTTGGTGCTGGCACCGAACCCCGGATTGGAGGTGCACTGGCTGAGGCAATACTCGAGCAGCTCAATGCCTCTGGTGCCATTGGTGTGATTACAACACATTATGCCAATTTGAAACTCATGGCAGCCAACCACAAAGGCATTGCAAATGCCTCCATGCTTTTCGACACCAAAAACATGCGCCCTTTATTCAAAATGAAAACCGGCAATCCGGGAAGCAGTTTTGCCTTCGAAATTGCACGCAACATAGGATTGCCCGAACAAATCCTGAAAAAAGCCGGAGAATACTCCGGTATTCAGGAGCTTGATTTCGACAGGCAACTGCACGAATTAGACCTGAAAAAGAATGAGCTTGAGGAGAAGGAAATGCAGTTGAAGGCAGCCGACAAGCTTTTTACGGAGCTGGTTGACAAATACCAGCGGTTGCATTCCGATTTGGAACAAAGAAAGAATGAGATACTCTCCAAAGCCCGGACAGATGCCAAGAAGGTGATGGCAGATACCAACCGTATGATTGAAAACACTATACGAAAAATTAGAGAATCTCAGGCTGATAAGACTATCACCAAGGAGGCCCGTAAGGATCTTGAGATTTTTTCAGAAAGTTTGGAAACGCCACAGGAAGTCAACCCAACACCCTTATCCATTGAGGAACCCGCAGAAACCATTCCCATGAAAGTTGCCGGCCTGCCCAAAACCGGCGATTTTGTGAGGGTTGAAGGGCATACAGGCATAGGTGAGTTGATTGAAACCGACGGCAATCAGGCTGTTGTTGCAATTGGAAACATACGCTTCAAAACCCGGCTGGCGAATCTTGAAAAACTAAACGCTAAACAGGCAAAATCCTTGCTTCAACACCGTGTAAAAATAAAATTGGGATTTGATATCAACGAAAAAGCCGCAGAGTTTAATCCCAATTTGGATATAAAGGGCTACAGGGCTGAAGAGGCCATTATGGAGCTCAGGCGCTTTATAGACGATGCATTACTCTTGGGTGCCCGGGAGTTGAAGGTAACCCACGGCAAAGGCGATGGAATTTTGCGAGAGGCAGTGCGCCAGACTTTGAAAGGTATTGCGCAGGTAAAATCCATGCGCGATGAACACCCCGACCGGGGAGGTGCCGGAGCGACCCTCATTGAATTGTAACCTGCATTAAAACAACTCCAACTGGTTTTTGATCACAACAGGCTGCTGCGGAAGTTCCCGACGATAACGCTCTATTTGCTTTATAATGACAGCTTTGATTAATCGAACTGGAGTGGTTTCATGTTTGCGACAAAACTTCTCCAGGGCAAGGTATTGCTCATTGCTTAATTTCATTGAAACTTCGCGGGATTTCAATTTTCTCTTGCTTGAAGCAGGCCTTGGGTTAGACCGGGTTAGGGATTTCAGAAGATTGGTCCTTGGCATATTATTTTGTAAATAGAATGGATAATAGTTTTTTAAAATTTCAAATCCACATACATGGCTCTGCTACCTGCAAACAAGAATTTTTGTCAAATATAAACAAATTGATAATTCCAATGACAATCAGGTAACAAACGCGCAATTTTTAAACGGCTTTCGAATTATTATTTTACTAAAATTTTTCTTAATACAGAAATCAACACACGGCAGTCATCCATTGTATTAAAGCGGCTTAAAGAAATACGAAGATTGGGTATTTCGGGATCAATCCCCATTGCGGTAAGCACTGCCGAAGGTTTGCTGCTGCCAGAAGCACAAGCGCTGCCGCTTGACAGGCAGATGTCGTGAAGGTCGAGCTTTGGAAGAAGTAAGGCCGGGGATATTTTTACCGGCAATACAATATTCAGGATTGCAGGAAGTGCATTACCCAAAGCATCGCCGGCAAACTCCATTCCGGGTATTGCGCGGGGCAACTCTTCAATCAGAAAATTTCTCAGTTCCGAAATTCCTGCGGATACAGCCAACATATCTGTTACAGCTATTTCCAATGCTTTTGCCATGCCCATAATTCCGGCAACATTTTCGGTGCCAGCCCGAAGTGTGCGCTCTTGGTCACCACCATGAATAAACTGTTTCATACCGTTTCTGTTTCGGATAAAAACGGCACCCACACCTTGTGGGCCATGAAATTTATGGGCGCTGAATGATGCAAAATCCAATTGAAGCAACTCCATGTCCAACGATACCTTACCTGCAGTCTGCACCGTATCGCTATGAATCAAGGCTCCATACTTTTGGCAAAGGGCACCTGCAACCTTTACATCCAGTATATTGCCAGTCTCATTGTTGGCATGCATGAGCGAAACTACCGCCCCCCGGTTTGTTTGCAGTAAATGTTCCAGATGCTCCAAATCCACAACACCTTTTGGGGAATGTTGTACAAATTGAACCTCGCACTGACGAGAGTATTGCAAAAAGTCTAACATCTTAAGAACCGAAGGATGCTCGAGCTTGCTGGAAATGAAATGCCTGCGACCCAGATAGTAGTGGCATCCAAACAGTATGGCATTATTGGCTTCTGTGCCACCGGAGGTAAAAAAAACCTGCCCGGCCTGGGCTTTGAGCAGTTTGGCAATGGACCGGCGCGCTTGTTCGACCATAACCCTTGCCCTTCGTCCCATTTGATGGGTAGAGCTTGCATTGCCGAACTCTCCACTCATGTATGCACCCATAATGGCCACAACATCCGGATGAACCCGGGTAGATGCTGCATTGTCTAAATATATTGGAGTTTTGACCATAATTTAAGGTTGAAGCAGGAAAATAGCTGTCGAAGAAAGGTTGCCGGATGTAAATTTTCTGTGCAGTATGCCCGTAAATCATTAATTTTGATTTGTACAAATGTATAAAAGATATTTTTAACCTGCCCGGCACTTCCAACCGGCTTAATACGACTGAAACACTGTGACAAAGAGTTTGATAATAATTCCCACATACAATGAGAAAGAAAACATTGTAAGAATAATCACCAAGGTCCTCTCGTTATCCGATGACTATCACATTTTGGTAATTGACGACAATTCGCCCGATGGCACCGCAGAGCTTGTTCGGGGGCTGGTTGACGACTTTCAGGGCAGGTTGTTTATTGAGACACGCCCGGGAAAGATGGGTTTGGGCACTGCATATGTGAAAGGGTTCAAATGGGCGCTGGAGCGTGATTATTCTTTCGTTTGCGAAATGGATGCCGATTTTTCGCACAACCCCGACGACTTGCCCAAACTGATAGCAGCATGCCGCGACGAAGGATTTGACCTTGCAATCGGATCCAGGTACATCAAAGGGGTGAATGTCGTAAACTGGCCCATTGAGAGGGTGCTGCTTTCCTATTTTGCCTCATCGTATGTGCGCAGAATTACCGGAATGGCTGTCAGAGATACTACTGCTGGTTTTAAATGCTACAGACGCGAGGTTCTAGAGGAAATTGAACTGGACAAAATTCAGTTTTCCGGATATGCTTTTCAAATTGAAATGAAGTTTCTCACCTGGAAGCTGGGGTTCAAAATAAAAGAAGTGTCCATCATTTTTATGGATCGCACCGAGGGAAGTTCCAAGATGAGTTCCGGCATTTTCAAAGAGGCATTTCTGGGAGTTATAAAGTTGCGACTGCAAAGTCTTTTTAAAAAGTACGAACCCCGAAGCAATAAGTACCTAATCTCAGGATGAAACCACGGGAGTTAAGTAAAAAGGAGTACACATAGGCTCGGATTCGATTTGCTTAATTTAGGAAAGCTTGGAGGATGTTACATCACATTTTAATGATTCATCAAAAGGAGGTAAGGGGTGCATACGGTAGGAGAATGCTGGTACAGAACAGGCTCCTGTTACTCCTGGATGCGCTTGACAAATACAACAAGGTAAATTCAAGGTAATGCTATGATTACGAAAATTCTAATCGTTGTGATTTTGAGCTTATTTCTGCTCACGAGTTGCAGGTTTTTTCAATCAGCTGAAAGAGAGGTTTGTAAAAAAATTCTTTCTAAAGAACAGATGACAGATATCCTGTTTGACCTTTATATCACCGAGGGATTTCTTACCGAGCGCCAGGCTCAGCTTGCATTCCCGCAGGATTCGGTGGCTATATTTTTTGACGGGATACTGGAAAAACATCAGGTAAGTTTTCAGACATTTCAGGAAGCACTGAATTGCTACCTGATGCATCCACTTGACCTGGAAATAATACACGAAGCCCTACTGACGCGCCTAAAGGTTGAGAGAACAAGGCTGCAGGCCGAGAGCTACCGCAAAGCCAGAGAGGCTGAAAGACCGGTGGGATATGTGTGGGCTTTGCCTGAAACCCCAGATGAACCTTCCGACACTCTGAATCGCCATTCCATTAGGCAATTGGTACCTGAAATGTTTTTCTGGCAATAAAGAAATCCGGAGGTATTTATAATCAGAAATTTCGGGAAAAACTGACAGTATTGCAGTACTGTAAAGCGAATTGAAGCGCTTCAAATTAATCAACATATGTTTCTTGAATTACAATTGTCTGCAAATACTTATTCATTTCGTTTGGGGAAACAATTACACATGGTCGTGTTTTATTTATTTCACTTCCTTGTGTAGGGTCTAAATTGACCAAAACTATTTGATATTGCTTTAATTCCATTCTTCAAGATTTTCGTCTTCAAAAATGTCAGCCATTAAAGGTCGGTCGTCTCCATTTTCATGCATTTTTTTGAATGCCTTTTCCCAACCCTTTCTGGGCGCACTTGCCGGCTTTAGGATAATGTAATCTTTCTCCAAAATGAGTTCAACAGAGTCCTTTATGTTATATTTTTTAAGAATTGATTTTCCAAGTCTTAAAGTTCACTCGGAGTTTTGCTGCTAATTCGGCAATTTTCAATGCCGCCAACCTTTGAACGACTTTTGTGCTTCTTCATTCAAAATGAAAGATTTCTTAGCAGGTCTTCATTCACAATATTTGGAAGGGTAACCTTTAGCCTGGGTTCCTGCTCCATAGCCCTTTTGATAGCAAAGATGGCTTCCGGATTTCTGGCCCAGCTTCTCCGTGCTATGCCGTTGTTCACATCCCAAAACAGCATAGATCGCAGCCTACGATCGGCCTCTTGGCTGCCATCAAGAACAAGCCCAAAACCTCCATTGATCACTTCGCCCCAGCCTACTCCCCCTCCATTATGAATGCTAACCCAGGTTGCTCCCCTGAAGCTATCCCCAATAACATTATGAATAGCCATATCGGCTGTAAACTGCGAACCGTCGTAGATGTTGGATGTTTCCCTGTATGGGCTGTCGGTTCCACTCACATCGTGGTGGTCGCGCCCAAGAATTACCGGTCCGCTGAGCAGCTTTTCCCGGATTGCCCTATTGAATTCCTGCGCAATGCGAATGCGTCCATCGGCATCGGCATAGAGAATGCGGGCAAGGGAGCCAACTACAAGCTTATTTTTTTCGGCCTGCTCAATCCACAATAAGTTGTCGGCAAGTTGTTGCTTGATTTCGTCCGGAGCGTTTTGGGCCATATCACGCAAAACATCTGCAGCAAGCTGATCGGTGATGCGCATGTCTTCGAGGCTACCTGATGCGCATACCCATCGAAAAGGACCAAAACCATAGTCGAAACACATAGGGCCCATGATGTCCTGCACATAGGAAGGAAAAATATAAGCTCCGTCTTTCTGAAACACATCAGCTCCTGCCCTACCGGCTTCGAGCAAAAATGCATTACCATAATCCCAAAAATACATGCCGCGATCCGACATGGTTTTAATGGCATTTACCTGCCTGATAAGCGAAGCCTGCACCTGTTGTTTGAATTTTTCAGGCTGGTGCACCATCATGTCGTTCGATTCCTCAAAGCTCAATCCCACCGGATAGTATCCTCCTGCCCATGGATTGTGAAGGGAGGTTTGGTCGGATCCCAGCTCAACGGGTATTTGCTTATCAACAAGGGTTTCCCACAAATCCACAATATTGCCCTGATAGACCAGCGAGACTGCCTTTTTTGACTCCCTCACAGATAGAATTCTGCTGCACAAAGCATCCAGATCCGTATAGACTTCGTCAACCCAACCTTGCCCATGGCGCACTTTGATGACCTTGGGGTTGATTTCGGCCAGCACTCCTATGGCACCGGCTATAACGGCTGCTTTGGCCTGAGCGCCCGACATACCACCCAATCCACTGGTAACAAATACTCTCCCCGCCAGACTGCTATTGCCGCCCAAAAGTCGCCTGCCGGCATTCAGTACAGTGATAGTAGTGCCATGCACTATCCCCTGCGGACCGATATACATGAATGAGCCGGCGGTCATTTGGCCGTATTGGGTTACTCCGAGCGCATTGAATCGCTCCCAATCATCGGGTTTGCTGTAGTTGGGTATCATCATGCCATTGGTAACCACTACCCTGGGAGCATCAGGATGCGAAGGAAACAATCCCATGGGATGCCCGCTATACAAAACCAGCGTTTGGTGATCATCCATTTCGGCAAGGTACTTCATCGTGAGCCGGTACTGCGCCCAGTTTTGGAAAACAGCTCCATTGCCCCCATAGGTAATCAGTTCATCGGGGTGCTGAGCTACGGCATTATCCAGATTATTGCTGAGCATCAACATTATAGCTGCACACTGCTTACTATGATGCGGAAATGCATCAATGTTTCTTGCAGTAATGGTGTAACCGGGTTTGAACCGGTACATGTATATCCGACCATAATCAACAAGCTCCTTCGCAAATTCCTTTGCCAGAATCGCATGATGTTTTTCGGGGAAATACCGCAGAGCGTTTTTTACAGCCAAAATCTTTTCGTCTGGCGACAAAATATCCTTACGGCGCGGAGCATGGTTTAAGGCAGGATTATATGCTGCCTGCCCCGGCAATTCAGCCGGAATACCTTCCAGAATTGCTTGCTGAAATTCGTTGTATTGCATAAGAACCTGATTTTGGACAAAGGTAGAAATTTTGCCTTGCAGATAAATACACATACTCAAAAACAGCTAAACCCTGCGTCCTGACTTACATTGAAACTTTTTGAACAATTTCGCAGACTGTTCTGCGCCTACAGTGGTTGCCTGTTTGGGACCCTGTTGGCCAGGTGCAGCAATATATAAGAATGGCTTTATGAAAACCCTGCCTAAGTTGCCACGGAATACAAAAGCCTGGAGAATTAAAGCAATTATGTCAACTCAATGATTATCTGCAAGATTCCACCCTTTTTACCGTAACATCTCCAATGTTCCATTCAAAAGCGGGGTCGCCGGTCATCTGCAAGGTAATACCTTCGGCCATAAACCGTAGGTTTGCATAAGCCTCAAGGATGCTTGGACCAAGCTCCATGCAGTGATTATTTTCAAGGCTTTCAAAAATTAATACAGCTTAAGATTTCATACTTTGGGTGTTGAAAGATTGTACATAAAACAAAACAACGCTTTACCAGAAATTCTGTTCTGCCCGGTTGAAAATTTGAAAAATTGCATTGTTGCTCCAAGCCTAATGAATAGCTTACTTTTACTTCGTTCATGTGCTTTTTATGAAAGCAGGGATTTTGAGCAATTTGCTGGTTGTTTGCAACAAAGAATTGAAATCAAATATCATCCAAACTGTCTTTCAGAAAATTCTGCAGAAACTCCCTTGCCCTAAAAAGCTGGGCTTTGACAGTGCCTAAAGGCAAATTCAGTTCTGCCCCTATTTCCTCGTAGGAGTACTCTTGAAAATACCGCAATTCAATGAGCCTGCGATAACGGGGCTTGAGCACCTCAACAACCTCGCGCATGATCTTAATTTTTTGGCTACGGAGGAGGGTTTCTTCCGGATTTCCAGTATCGGATGGCAGCATTCCGGCACTTTCGGATGAAAAGAACTCTTCGGTGATATTATGGTTGAGAACATTTCGCTTTTTGTTGCGAATGTAATCAATGGAATGATTTGTAGCTATTCTGAAAAGCCAGGTGCTAAAGGCATACTCAGGCGTATATTGATGCAGGTTTTTGAAAGCCTTACTGAAGGCTTCAAGGGTAAGGTCTTCCGCATCTTCGGGATTGCCGGCAATCCGCAGCAACAAAAAATAGATTGTATCCCTGTACAAACCCATTAGTTGGGTGTATGCTTTCTGGTTGCCATTTTCCAGAGCATCCTTGATAAGAAGGTAATCCTTCTTAGCCTTTTCCGTAAGATTCGTCTTTACTTCCATTTAGACTTATTCGAAAAAAGTGAGGCCATGGCAAAAATAGTGCTGCAACCAAGCAACAACAGGTCGAACAAGGGCGAAAATAAAGATAGTCGGGTTTGACCCAGCTTTTTTCCGGCTCTAAAAAAAATTATCAACAGGCTTATAGTTCTAAGTCCGAACAATATCAACGCATACAGTCCTAATGTTGATAAATCTGCAAAAATCATTGTCAGAGCAAACAAAATGTAAAAGGCCAATTGGGAAATTCCGAAAAGACCCAGAAAAAACTTAGAACGGCCGTTGTAGTATTTACCAGCGACCATGTGCCTTTTCTTCTGTCTGTACCACTCTCCTGTTGTTTCTTTGGGATCAGAAGTCATCCAAGATTCTTGATGGATGCAAACGCGGGTGTTTTTTGAGGATGCAGCCTGATTTACGAATAGGTCGTCGTCGCCCGTAGGGATACCGTAATGGGAAGTAAATTCTTTGTTTCTGAAAAACAATTCGCGTTTGTAAGCCATGTTTCGCCCCACACCCATGTAAGGTTTTCGAATCAAAGCAAAAGAAAGGTACTGCAATGCGACAAAAAAAGTTTCGTACCTGATGATTTTATTCAAAAATCCGGGCATCTTCCTCAAAGGACCATATCCCAATACCAATTCGGCATTTGAATCGAAAGATGAGGCAATCTGTGAAAGCCATTTGGGCCCTTCCGGAATGCAATCGGCATCAGTAAGCACGACAATCGGATGTTTTGCACACCGGATACCCACAGCGAGCGGAAACTTTTTTCCTGTGAAGAAATTGAGGTCTTTCTGCAGATTGATAATTTTCAATCTTTTATGAGCCAATTTTAATTCGTGAAGCAACAAATCAGACTCGTCGTCGGAGCCGTCATTTACCACAACTACTTCATAATCCGGATAATCTTGATTGAGGATAGCCGGCAAATTCTTTTCTAAGTTCGCATACTCGTTGCGTGCGCAAATAACAACAGAAACCGGAGGCTGCCCCCCAGCAGCATCAGGGGCTTTATAAAACGCGAGTCTGCTGAATATTGCCCAGTAATAGATCAATTGTATCCCAACCACCAATCCAAAGGCCACCAACAATACCACATCAGTATGTGCAATTATATCATGAAACCAATCTATGGGCATTACCTACAGTTTTTGAAAGTTGCAAAAATACCAATTCCTTATGTATCGTTCTTATCTTTGCCCAAATTAAAGAAACAGTGGATGCAATTTTTGATTCATGCCAGGGACCTAGGCTCAAAAGCGCGGAGCGGACATATTATCACCGATCGCGGAGTAATTGAAACCCCCATTTTTATGCCTGTTGGTACTGCAGGTACAGTAAAGGGTGTTCATCATGATGATCTGGAGAGCCGGGTTAGGGCGCAGATCATATTGGGTAATACCTATCATTTGTACATGCGGCCGGGAATGGAAATTCTAAGCAAAGCCGGCGGGTTGCATGGGTTCATGAATTGGCACAGACCCATTCTCACCGATAGTGGCGGCTATCAGGTATATTCGTTGGCCCATAGGCGCAAATTGACCCAAGAGGGAGTAACCTTCCAATCGCACATTGACGGCTCCCGGCATTTATTCACCCCTGAATCTGTGGTGGACATTCAACGCACTATAGGAGCAGACATCATCATGGCATTCGATGAGTGTACACCATATCCCTGCGATGCCGGATATGCCAAAAAATCGATGGAGCTGACACATGCATGGCTCACCCGCTGTTGCAACAGGTTTGATAATACCCGGCCATTGTATGGCCACAACCAAACTTTGTTTCCTATTGTGCAAGGCAGCACCTATGCCAATTTGCGCCGAGATTCGGCGCGCTATGTTGCCGATTGCAATTGCGGTGGCAACGCAATCGGTGGACTGTCGGTGGGCGAGCCTGCCGAGATGATGTACGAGATGACCGAGCTTGTCTGCGATATCCTCCCCGACGATAAACTGCGCTATTTGATGGGAGTGGGCACACCGGAAAACATTCTGGAATCTATTGCATTGGGAATAGATATGTTTGATTGTGTGATGCCCACCCGCAATGCCCGGAATGGCATGTTGTTTACCAGTGAGGGTATCATCAACATTCGAAACAATAAATGGAAGGACGATTTCGGCCCTATTGACCCATTGGGTACAATTTTTGTGGATAGCCACTACAGTAGGGCATATTTGCGCCACCTGTTTGTTGCCGGCGAAATGCTGGGGCCCATAATAGCTACATTGCACAATCTGAGGTTTTACTTATGGTTAGTGCAACAGGCAAGGCAAAAAATTGTTGAATGTAATTTTGCTCAATGGAAAAAGGAAATAACACCTAAACTAATGTTCAGATTGTAGTTTTAGGAAACAGCACATATACAGATAAAGACAACCCAATGCTCGGATTAAAGAAGCTGGACATTTACATTATCAGAAAGTTCCTTGGGACTTTCGTTTATACGATGCTGCTGATCATTTTTATTGTGATCATCTTTGACTTTTCGGAGCGCATTGATGATTTCATTGAAAAAAGGGCTCCATTCAGAGAAATCGTCTTTGACTACTACATGAATTTCATACCCTTTTTTGTAAACCTATTCAGTCCACTTTTTCTGTTTGTTACAGTAATTTTTTTCACAGCACGACTTGCCCAGAATACAGAGATCATAGCCATATTGAGCAGCGGGGTCAGCTTCAACCGTTTGCTTGTGCCCTATATCATCCCCGCGCTGATAATAGGAATGGCTTCGCTTTTATTGGCCAATTTTGTAATACCACCTGCCAATCGTACCCGGCTTCATTTTGAAGCACAATATTTCAGAGCGCCCGAAACTTTTTGGGGGCGCAATATTCATCTGCAAATCAACCCTGGCGAATTTGTTTTCATGGAATCGTACAACCAGCCTACAGCAACGGGATTCAGATTTACATTGGAAAAACTGCAAGAAGGCCGTATGATATTTAAATTGAACGCCGAAACTGCACGGTGGGATAGCACAACCGGAGCATGGAACCTTACCAACTACAACATTCGCAATATTAATGACCTTGACGAAGACCTGACCTTCGGTACTACCCTCGATACAATTCTGCCTTTTACGCCCCACGATTTTATTCAGAATCTCAGGGAGATTGAAACCATGGGGTTTGTGGAGCTGAACCAAATTATCAACCGCCTGCAACGAAAAGGAGCCGAAAATGTTGAATTCTATCAGGTAGAAAAGTACCGTAGGATGCTTTTCCCGGCATCAGCACTTATCCTTACCCTTATTGGTGTTAGCCTTTCTAACAGAAAGATGCGAGGAGGCATTGGGCTGCATCTGGGATTTGGGCTGGGACTCAGTTTTGCTTACATATTATTCATGCAGGTAACCAACACCTTTGCCACCAAAGGAAATCTGCATCCTTTCATTGCAGTATGGATTCCCAATATCTTGTTTGGAATTATCGGCATTGTATTGTATAAGCTTTCGCCAAAATAAAAAAACCGGGAATTACTTCCCGGCTCCTTCCTTATCGTACTTCAGAAAAATATCTGGGATAAAATAGCCCATAAGCCCCCCAAAAACCATGGTGAGATACGGACTCGAGGTAATTCCACATTGATTGGTTTCGCAACCCACCAGAAGATAATACCCCAAACCGCCAAGAACACCCACCGCCGTAAAAACTGCCAAAATAGTCATGTAACGGCTTTTGGTAACCTTGTAGGGAAACGATTTTTTTGGGGGTTTAGAAGCTTCGCTGTTATTTTGTGTTTCCATAATTGTACTCTTTTAATGTGTTATTGGGATGGGAATGGATTTTGCCATTGATTAGCAATACTTAAGGCTTTTCTATGCCAAAAACATCCTTTATTGCCTCCTGAAAGGACTTTTTGGGTAATGCCCCGGCAACCATCTGTGGCTGACCGCTGGCAGGCACGAACAAAATAGAAGGAATGCTGCGAATACCAAACATGGCCGACAGTTCCTGCTCCTTTTCTGTATCCACCTTGTATATATCTAACTGACCCTCATACTCCTTCGACAATTCTTCGAGAACTGGAGCAACCATGCGACATGGCCCGCACCAATCGGCATAGAAATCAATAATACATGGCTTAGTGCCTTCAAACTTCCACTCAGTTTGTTGCTCATAATTAAAAACCTTCGTCTTGAAGGTATCCATTGTCAATTTTTCCATTTAAAAATGTTGCTTTTAGTGTTTCTATAACATGAATTCGTTCAGTGCGCCTGCTAAAACATCCTTTTGAGTGAGACCGACAAACTTCCTTACCGGAGAGCCGTCCTTAAAAATGATTATGGCCGGAATACCCTGAATCTGGAATTGGTTTGCGATCTGAGCAGACCTGTCAACATCCACCTTAGCAATCCGTGCTCTACCAGCATGTGTAGCTGCCAACGCTTCAATTATTGGAGCCTGAGCCCGGCAGGCCGGACACCATGGCGCTCCAAACTCAACCAAAACTAATCCCTCGCCCTGAATAGTCTGGTCAAAGGTTTCCTGAGTAAGCTCCAACACTGCACCGCTTGCCTGGGCAGCCGCATTTTCGCGAATTCTATTTCTGGATACCTGTTCAAAAAGATAGTACCCAAGCAGGGCTGTGCCAATTACCAGCACCACAATAAACAGCGGGGGCAAAGAAGAAAATTTCATCTGTAAATTTTTGGTCATGTTTGTAAGAATAATGATGTGCTCATTCTTTAAAGATTTTTTCGGATTTCCCAAAATCACAATTTTTGCACTTACTGCAATGCCTAATTAGAAACAGTCTATGTCAAAAATTGTTTATTCATTTATTGCGCAAAGGTATGTAGATATTTGCATGTAGTCAAATAATGCAGTGTTAAAAATTCCCAAAACCATCATGTGCTCTATGGTTTTGTTTCTACCTAACTCATCTGGAAAATGATTTTATCAAAATGGATACATCAGAAACTGCAAACCTTTTCCGCAAACAACTTGCATTCATCAAATTATAAAAAAATGAGCCTTCATTCGTAAAAACCATTTTTTCTTTCAGTGAAATCACACAGAAAATGTGCTTGCATTCTCTGCACTGGAAATGCTATTGCAGCATTCACACCCAATCTTTCGCGGATCAACACAGACCTGGCCCATTATGCAACCACGGAAGCCCTTAATGGATTGTTTACCGTTGTGGCATTGGAGGAGCAAAAGATACGGCAAGATCCGGCTGCCAGGGTAACCGATCTTTTAAGAAGGGTGTTTGCAAGGCAATAGAAAACTATTCTCTGGCGGATAGGTTTCGCCAAACCTTGAAGCAGCCTTATTCTATTTCGGCAAAATGCTTCATAAACTGCACCCGGTTGTATGCACCCGGATTATCTCCCTTTTTGAAGCTCATAGCACCTGCAAAATCTGAGATTCGGGAGTAATTATGAGCCTTCATCCATGATGATAGTCCTTCATTAATCAGGGCAATTTGGCCCAATCCGTTTTTATACAGTGTAGAGCAAACCTGTATGGCTTTAGCACCTGCAAGCAATTGCTTGATAACTCCTGTATGGTCATGCACCCCGGTAGAGGCACAGAGGTCAACCTGCACTCTGCCAGCAAGCATGCCAATCCACCGCAGGGATTGTGTAATTTCGTCGGGCGAGCTGAAGGCACTGGCAGGAATCATTTTCTGATGGGCAATATCAAAGTCGTAAGCGAAAAACCTGTTGAACATTACTATGCCTTTTGCTCCTGCCCATGCAAAACGCTTCACCATATTGGCAAGTCCCGAAAACTGGCCTGAAATTTTCAAGGCTATGGGTATCTTCACTTGTGCTTTGACCTTTTCCAACACCTCGAAATAGATATTTTCGTAATCCTCAGCGTTCTTATCAATATCATAGGGCAGGACAAAAACATTGAGTTCGATGGCATCAGCGCCGGCATTTTCAATTTCTTTTGCAAAAGATGGCCATTCCTGGGCACTGACACAATTGATGCTGGGTATTACAGGAATACTCAATTTGCTTTTGGCTTCCCGGATCAGCGTCAGGTATTCTTCCAGTTCTTGTGTACGGGCATAATTTTTAATGTAATCTTCTGCTTCGGTATAAGCGCTCAACATCTCGTCGTGGGCAAACACCTTGCGTATCTCAAACTTTATCTGCTCTTCGAAGAGCGATTTGAGAATCACTGCACTGGCACCGTGGCTCTCCATAGTTTGCAAATTTGAAAGGCTACGGGTAAGCCCTGAGCTTGCAACAATTACGGGGCTTTTGAGACTAAGGCCCATATAGGAAGTTGTTAAATCAACCATTTTTCGAAAAATTTAAAAAACAAAATTAAACAAGGCTTTCAGAAAACATAGCCTTTCGCCAATTTTATTTGTCAGGGTCGAAGGTTTGCTGTGGACAAAATGCGTGTGTATTGGGATATTCTATTATTTTTGTATCCCCTTGCCGGCATCCGGTACTTTAAAATCAGTTGATCCCATTATGTCTATTCCCTCCACTACGCCACTTGAGCCTGCTAACCCATTCAGACTGCCCTTCAGAATCATGATCGAACCACTTCTGGTTTTGTTCAATGCTGCATCCCAGAAGGTTTTAAAAGATCGGGAATATTTTATTGATTATAGCATTCCCGGGGGGCTTTTTGGGCATTACCACGGCTATGTACCAACCGAAAACGACTTGAAAGCCATACAGGACGGCATAAAATATCTGCTGCGAAATCAGGTGAAGCTGCTTCAGGAAGTAACCCCTTTCGAAAAAATACAACAGTACTTTTCAGAATTTGAGCGCAAAGATATTCTACACCTGATCCGGTCGAACCCCCAAAGCCTGGAACAGATCGAAGGCATGCGTATTGCGCATATCAATGGCTATGGGGAATTGTTTTTTAACAGCATTCAGGACAACCTTTCACTTTTGAGCAACTTCAGGCTTATCAAAGCGAAAGATGGCTTTTTTCTAATCTCGGATTATGCTTTTTTCGAAAGGGTATTACCCAAGCGATTGGAAACCAGCAAGTATTTCAAGCGATTTGATGAATCGCACGAAGCCATGACACATTTCGGCATTTCCAATATTGCTGATCTCAACGATGTGATCAGTCAGGGAGACCTACCGGAGTTTCTCAAATTGTCAGAAGCGTATCAGGCCAAAAGTTTCTCCCGCATAGCCGACAATATCATTGCCCACCCACTCAAACCCAGAGTAATTTTTTTGGCGGGTCCCACTTCATCGGGCAAAACCACCTCGGCCAACAGACTTGCATTAGAACTGAAAGTACTGCGAAAAAATGTGTTGATAGTATCGCTCGACAATTACTACAAGCCCCACTCAGAAATACCAGACGATCCTGCAACAGGAATGAAAAACTTCGAATTGGTATCTGCACTTAACCTTGACTTATTCAGGCAAAATATATGCAATTTGCTGGCAGGACAACCTGCCAGCCTGCCAAAATATCATTTCGACGGTAATGGGGGTGTTTCAACGGGCGATCCTATAACAACTGATGAGGATACCTTTTTCATAGTAGAAGGAATCCATGCACTCAACCCGGTGGTGTGGGCAGATGTGTTAGAAGGAAATTCATACAGGCTGTATGTTTCAGCTCTTACTACCCTAAATATTCATGACCACCTACCCTTCTCAACTTCCGACCACCGGCTCATTCGCCGATTGGTGAGGGACCACCTCTTTAGAGGGTATGGTTTTAACGAAACTATCAAGCGGTGGCCCGATGTGGTGGTTAATGAATTTGCATGCATTTTTCCTTTTCAGGAAAGTGCCCATGCTATTATCAATTCTGCCCTGATTTACGAAATGGCAGTTTTTGCTCATTATGCACCGGCAATCCTCAACCCTGACTTGGCCGAAAACGAGCTTATCCGGGAGGAAGTGCTCAGACTCAACAGGTTGCTACGCTTGTTCATTCCCATTGCTCCAACCGATATTCCTCCAACCTCCATTCTTAGGGAATTTATAGGTGGATCGAGTTTTAAGTATTAAAACCGTACTCATCCATTATTTTAACGGCCAAACCCATTTCACAGTCAGGCTGCCCGGGCGGGTTTTTCAAATCTGATTTATAAAAACCTATTGCTAATCATTGTGATTCATGAATCCCTGGTCGGCAATAGCCTCCAAAAATACCCGGCTGAAGTGCAGGTTGTCCTTTTTTGTGTATCGTTTATAGGCAAAGATCTGTGCAAGATTGTCGAGCTGGTTTTCTTGAATCAATTGGGCAGTTTGAGGTAAATTTTCTTTTTCCGCATAGATACTATCAATTGCATCGGCAGAGTAATCGCTGTACGACTCATAATGCAATACACCTTCGGAAGGCAATCTGTCGGCCTGCGGAGGATTTTCGTCGGGATATCCCACCACCACTGTAGTAACAGGCACCACACCCTCGGGAAGGTCAAAAAAGTCTATCAGTTTGTCGGCCTGATAGGTTGTAGTTCCCAGATAACAAATACCAAGGCCTAAGGATTCAGCCGCCACGCAAACATTTTGTGCAGCCAGCAATGCATCAATAGCGGCAGTAAAAAACGATAAAAAGTTGTCATAACCGGGCTCGGCATCACGCTGCCGGCACCATTTGCTGAAGCGGTTAAAATCGGCACAAAAAGTAAGCAATACGGGAGCCTGCTCCACCATTTTCTGCCCGAAATGCAGTTTGCATAACTCCTTGCGCTTTTCTTCATCGCGGGTAACTATTATGCTGTACAATTGCATATTGCCCGTAGTGGAAGCTCTAATTCCCGCTTGAAGAATTAAATTCAAATCTTCTTCATTTATAGGATCGCTTTTGTACTTTCTAATGGTTTTGTGCTCCAGCAAAGTTTTTAGAACAGGATTCATAATCATAAAATATTTTGGTAAAATCTTAAATTTCTCATAACCAATGTTTCACATCATTGCGGCTTGTGAATTAGAATTTTTGGATTCATGGATTGCTTTCCAAATGGAGTCCTTCTGAATTCCGAAATCCGTCTTCGGCTGCGGTATCATGAGTTGCTGAGTTTTGAGGGTGTAGTGTTTTCTGTTGGTACACATCGAGCGCAACCAGAATTGCCATCATAGACCAAAATGGCACTGAGGCTTTGTCGGTATCGAGGAAGTTATTGAACAGCCCGTGCACAAAATAGGTTACAAATCCCAGAGTAATGCCCAGAGCCAAAAGCTTGATTTCGGAGGAAGATCCTTTATAGAATAAGCGAGTCCCTGTGTAGATGGTAAAAAACGCTAACGCCATAAAAAGCAACATTCCGGGCAAACCGCTTTCGGAGAGTGGACCAAGGTATTCGCTATGAGCATTTCCCATGTCGCCAAACTGGGTGGTAATAATGGTGAAATCCTCAGAAAGTTGAAACGGAGCATACACGAACTGATATGTACCTGGCCCCCACCCTACAACCGGTCTTTCCTGAAACATACGGATTGCTGCACGCCACCTGTTCATTCTTTCCAGGTTGGAAACATCGGTAGTAACATTAGCTATGGAACGGAGATGTTGTGCCATATCGCCCGACGACTGATAAGGGTTTCGTTCGAGCGCCTGTTGTATCTGGGGCTGCATTGCAAAGCCAATTACCAATATGGATATTGCTCCGGCAAAAATTGCCCACCGTGGAGGCTTGAGCAAAAGCAAAATGGCTACAGATGTTGCAATAAGCAGACTAAGCCATGAGGCTCTGCTGAAACTGAGCAAAATTCCAATGAAAAAAAACACACACAACCCGGCAGATAACGCCCTCATATTCAATTGCAACTGCTTATTGAACACCGAAACAATCAAAAAAGGCAATACCAGCGCCAATGTTGCAGCATAGTTGGTATGATCATTAAAAAATGGCCTTACAATCCAGATGCCTACTTTCCTGTCAAATCCCCATTGCGCATGCAGAAAGGTTATGTAAAAAATTAGCAAGACCATGGGAATCGCATAATAAAACAGCAAATACCTGTGAGTTGGATATTTTTTCAGCAACCACAATGTCAGGAAAAAAAACACACTCACATACCACAAACGCGACAAAAAGAATTTCACTGACACCAAAGGCAACTCGCTGGTAATGGCAGTAATCAGTATCCAAAACAAATTGAGCAGCAATAAAATGGTTATTGGATGGGTAAAAACCTCACGGTCAAATTTTTTTGCCATCATCATTTTCAGAAACAGAATCATCATCAGCATCACCACTAAGGGTTCGGCGGGGACATTTACTGAAATTCCGAAATTTTCCAATGTTATCCTGAAAGACAAGGGGGTCAGGATAAATGCAGCAAGCAGAACTTTCCGGGTATCCAAAAAAAGCATTGCCAGCAATCCTATCACAACGGGCATTGCAAGAAGCCAAAATTGGTCGTGAGAAAACAACAGTAGGTTTAGCCCAACAAATACCAGGCAAATGCTGAGCACCAGAATGGTTTTCAATCGCTGATCCACCCGGGGTAGGATTTATAGTCTTCGTTTGATAATACCTTTATCAGCCATTTGCTCGAATAGCACAATGACAAACGCTCCCAATAAACTTGCCGACAAACTGACCAGAATAACCAGCAACCATCTGGTAGGAAAAGACTTTTTATCGGGCTCTATGGCAGGGTCAACAACGAATTGGTAAGTCATGAAATTTTCATAATCGCTTCTTGCTTCCAGCATGCGTCTATGGGCCACAACATGATTCTCACTAAGATTTTGAATTGAGGTGGTTAAGAAAATGTACTGTCCGCCCTTTTCTCCCAACACATTGAGTCGGTTTTTAATAGCTTCCGCGCCTCGGATGTTTCCGGCTGAGAGGTCAATGGCTAACTGTCGGTGCAGCATGCCCGACTGGCCCAGTATATCGTAAACACCCGATTTCATTATTACTCTCAGGGAGTCGTTAAGTTCATTCAAATCATTCAGATAGGCTTGATAATGGGCTTTTGCAACCTCATAAGCCTGCTGTGCTCTTTGGCTTCGGATTTCATTTTTGACGGTATCTGCAAGGGCGGCAATCTCATTGGCCATGCGTGCGGCAAGGGCCGGGTCTTTATCGCGCACAGTGATTTCTATGGCACCAAAGGGTGTTCGTCTTGCTGATACATTTTGGCTGTACATTCTTTGAAACCTGAATTTTCGAAACCGCTCATGCTCTTCGATTTCGTAATGTTCCATCAGATTAAACCTTTCCTCAATCCTGTCGCGCACTGCCCCCGATGCTATAACCTGCAGCAGGCGTTCAGCCGCAACAATATCACCATATTGCAAAAAATCCGGGGCAGCACCCGGCCCGCCTAATACTGCCCGGGACAAGCTGGCCGATGTGGCCGGAAAAAGCACAATGGTTGCATCATATTTCGGAGTGATAAATATGGGGGCCGAAAAAACAGCAGCCCCTACTGCGGCTATAAAACCTATGGAAGCAATCGTTTTCCACCAGCGCAGTACAAATAACATGATACCTGAAACATCAGTGTCTTTGTGGTCTTGAAACATAACAATTATGAGATTTTAATGGTCAAAGATAATAACTAAATGAGATTCGGGGCAACCAGCCTTGCAATCTCATGTTTGGCTGCCCTCATCGGATACAACCATCTGAATCATCTTACGAATCTGGAACAAACGGATGGCCGCTCCGAAAGAAAGACTGCTCAGAGCCATCAATACAATATTGATATACCATTGCCAGGGCAACAAGGTGCTTAGAAAACCTATGACGCCTACGCCCGCAACAAAAATAACGAGTTTATAAAGGTAGCCCTGCTCTATTCTGAAACGAAAAATGCGATAAACCACCACCAACTGAATACCGGCAACAAGCCATTGGGTTGCCAAGCTGGCTATAGCTGCCCCTTCAGTTTTCATTACAGGAATTAACAGAAAATTCAACGAAAGATTGACAATTAATCCCGCCAGAGCAATAATATTTAACTGCCTAAGATTTCCATTGGCAGTGAGCAGGGTTCCAAAGACATAACTCGAGGCCGATCCTATCAATCCAATCATCAGTAAAGCAAAAGTAGGACCTGAAAGCATTATCCGTGCAGCAAACTGACTTGCAGTTTCACCCGGGTAGGGCGGATACAGCAAGGCCATTATCTCATGGGAATATATACCCGACCCAATAACCAAGGTGATTGTAGGAGCAATCAGTAGGGTAAAGGCAATTTTAGTAAGTGCACCAACCTGCTGCTTTAGGGAAAGCATACTGGAAAACATCGGCAAAAGCAAGACTGCAAACAGAAATGCAAATTGCACCGAGGCATCCAAAAGCCTGAATGCAGAGGCATAGATACCACTGTAGCGGGCTCCATCAGGCAAAATCCGCTCAATCATTACACCATCAGCCCGATTAGTGAAGGTCATGATTAATATCAAAATCGCAAATGGAAAACTTTGCTTGAGCACAACAAACATTACAGGCAGATTGATTTGAATTTTGCGAAGTTTCACTCCCGACTTTGCCTTTACGATTGCAAGGGTAATCAGAAAAGTGATCACATGGGATACGGTTTGGGCATACACAAAGTAGCTGATTTTAAACTCTTCTACTACCTGCCCCCATAAAAGAACCCCTACTAAAATGATCATCAACAACCTATCGAGTACCGAAATAAAACCATCGGTGCGAAACAACTGCATTCCGCTCAAATTGGAACGCAAGTACAAAACCATACTCATAAACAACTGATTGACAGCCAAAAGAAGCAATAATGAAATCTGTTGCGTCGTATAGTCAATCACAAAAGCTCCTACAAGTGTAAAAATCAAATACACAACAAACAGTGCAAGTTTCAGAATAAAAATTCCCGGAAAGAGCTTGCCTATCAAATTGTTACTTTGAGCTATGGTACGATTATTATAGTTGGTAATTCCAAAATCAAGAAGGATGTTGAACAAAAAGGAAAAATTGAGCAAAGCAAAATAAAATCCATATTCTGATGCTCCTACTGTATTCTGCACGCCCCTGTCAATACCCAATAGCCAGAATGGTTTGATCAGGAGGTTGAGGGCCAAAAGAATAAAAAGATTTTTTAAAAACTTCTGGTACATGTTTGATTGAAAACTGTGGAAATATTGTAAAGCGAAATACAAAGGAATACAAATGTAAACCTTTTGCCAATATCAGGTTTGTGCGCGAATAAAGGGTCGGCTGGTACCTTTTGGCATAATGATTGATAAATTTCAATGCCTTTATTGAGAGTAAATTGGTACATTTGTAATTGCGGTTTTCTGTTAATACGAGAAATAATGAAGTTTAAACCAGGCGATAGGGTTGTGTTTTTAAACGAAAAAGGCGGAGGTGTTGTTACCAAGGTAGTAAGTGATAAGGTTGTGAAGGTTTCAATTGAGGATGGTTTTGAAATTCCTTATGCTATTGCCGAACTTCTAAATGTTTCGGGGAGTAATGTTTCCGGGGGCAATTTAACTGAAGAAGCAGCGCAAAAGGAAGAAAACCACCCCGATATGCTACCGCTTTACTCAATCCCTGACAAGGTTGGGCAGCCCAAACCAGGTGCGTATCTTGCAATGATACCTTCCAATCAGGACAAACCACTGGAAGGGATGCTGGAGTTTTGGATAGTCAATCATAGCGATTACGAGATGCTGTTTGCTTTGTATTTAAATCGCTCGGGTAGTTTTCATGGCACTGAATATGGATTTATAAAGGCAAACTCAGCCCTGTATATACAGGATGTAGGCAGACAAGATTTGGAGCATTGGAAAAACGGCATTTTGCAGAAAGTTTATTTCGGAGCTGGAAAATCCAAACCTATGAAACCCAGTTCATCGTCAATTGAGTTTAAGCCCGTGAGGACTTACCAGGAAGAAAATTTCCATTTCGATGGGCTGCTGAAGAAAAAAGCAATCATGGTGCCGCTGGGAAACCTTTCTGAACTGCATGACGAAACTGCCACCAGTCCGTTGCCGGAAGAAAATCTAAAGTTGTTGCAAGAAAAACTGCATCAAGGAAGTTCCACTCCTTTGCCGGAAAAGAAAATCTCCAGTTTTCTCGACAAGCACAAGGTGGACGACAAGATTGCCGAAGTGGACCTTCACATTAGCGAGTTGGTTGAAACCACTTATGGTATGTCCAATACCGACATGCTGAAAATTCAGATGGATTATCTGAAAAAGTGCATTGACCAGTCGCAGGTAGAAAAAATATCGAAATTAATTTTCATACATGGCGTGGGAAATGGCATACTGAAAAGCGAATTACACAGATACTTGCGGGGAATTGAGGGTGTTCAATTTTACGATGCTTCCTATGCCCGCTACGGGCGAGGAGCAACGGAATTGGTTTTTTATAGAAACACCTGACCTAAATGTATGGACTAACTAAATGACATTACAATAGAGTTTTAAAATTTAACAAAAGGCATTAAACTAAAAGCAGGCCGTCCTGTCGCGGCGCATTTCGGTGCGATGAGGAAAGTCCGGGCAACACAGAGCAGCATACTTCCTAACGGGAAGCCGCTTCGGCCACACCGGGGCGAGAGAAAGTGCCACAGAAAATAACCGCCGGCAGAGTTTTTGCTCTGCAGGTAAGGGTGAAAACGGGAGGTAAGAGCTCACGATTTGCACAGGCGATTGTGCAAAGGGGTAAACCTTATGCGTTGAAAGGCCAAATATACCGGGGCTTGAGGGTTGCTCGCCCAATCCCGGAGGGTAGGCCGTTGGAGCTGAAGCGTGAGTTTCAGCATAGACAAATGACAGGATTTCTGCTTAGGCAGAAAACAGAACCCGGCTTACAGGCCTGCTTTTATTTTTTTTAAAAAACAAACAGTACTGAAATGATAAAAAATTGGTTCATCGTATTATTTTGCGCCCTGCTGCTACTGCCTGTGATAGGGCACTCTCAAAAGTCCGCTATCCACGATCAGCCCGGAGCCAATTATCGCTTAGCTCTGGAGTTGTTTGAAAAAGGCCAATATGGAGCGGCTTTGCAGTTGTTTGAAAATGTAGTGGAACAATTGGGCGTTTTAGAAAATCAGATGCAGATCAACGCTCGTCTGCATGTGGCTCTGAGTGCCGCTCAACTGTTTCATGCCGACGCCGAAGATAAGCTCCGAACATTTCTGGTACAGCACCCTACCCATGTGCAACAAAACTTGGCCAGGTTCCAGCTTGGTAATGTGATTCACCGGGACCGCAGATATGCGGAAGCTGCCAGGTTGTTCGCTCAGGTGCGTGTGCAGGACCTGAGCCCAAATCTGCATTATGAATATTATTTCAAAAGGGGCTACAGCAATTTTATGACCGGCAATTATGCGATTGCTCGACAGTTGTTTTTGGAAATCCGCAATGAAGGCTCTCCATATTTTCCACCGGCAACCTATTATCTGGGTCATATAGCATTCGAGGATGGTAGCCTTGCCGCTGCCCTTACAGCATTCCGGAGGCTGGAGAACGATCCTACCTTTGGATCAGTGGTGCCCTATTACATCGTGAATATTTTATATTTGCAGAAAGAATACGACCAACTTATTGCGTATGCAGTACCTCTGCTTTCAAGAGCTACACCACGGCGAATTCCGGAGATACAAAGGCTTATAGGGGAGGCTTGGTTCAGGAAAGGGCAATTTGACAGGGCACTTCCCTACCTGGAAGCCTTTATGGGTCAGACCCAACATGCACCCAATCGCAACGACCGTTATTTGCTGGCATTCACCTATTTCAACCTCAACCGTTGGCAGGATGCCATCACACAATTCGAAAAAGTTACCGGAGGCAATGATGCCTTAGCCCAAAATGCCCATTTTCATTTGGCCAGCGCCTATATCCGTGCCAATCAGCACCGGTTGGCACGCAATGCATTCAGGGCAGCATTTATAAACAATCACGACCCAATTATCACCCAGGATGCTATTTTCTATTTTGCAAAATTGTCGTTCCAACTGGATCTCGACCATTTCAATGAGGCCGTAAAATACTTCCAAAGATATATAAGGGAATACCCCAACTCTGCCAGGGTGAACGAAGCGACAGGATATCTTGTGGATATTTTCCTTTCCACCAGAAATTACCGGGAAGCACTGGCATCATTGGAGCGTATGCCGCTCAATACACCCAGATTAAGGGCAGCATATCAGCGAGTCAGTTTCAACAAAGGAGTTGAGTTGTTCAACAACAACAATTTTGCAGAGGCAATCCGTCACTTCAATATGTCGCAAACGCATCCTGTAAACAGCCTATTGAATGCTCGGTCTATTTACTGGGAAGGACAAGCACATTACAGGCTCCAAAACTACAGCCAAGCTATTGAAGCCATGCAACGATTCCTTACCTCTCCCGGAGCAATTGGACTCGATGTGTTCCACCAGGCTCATTATACCATAGGTTACAGCCATTTCAACACAAGCAATTATCAGGCAGCTATAGCGGCTTTCAGGCGATTTATCACTGCAAGTGGACTGCAAACCAGGCTATTGCACGACGCAATACTAAGAATTGCTGATAGTTACTTCATGCTGAGCCAATTTGCACAGGCAATCGAATTTTACAACAGGGCCATAAATCAAAATGCCATTGATTCGGAATATGCCATGTTTCAGGTGGGGATGGCATATGGCGCCCAGGGAAGGCATAGCGAAAAGATATCGAGGCTGGAAAACCTCATCTCTACAAATCCAACCTCTAATTATGTGGATAATGCCCTCTATGAACTGGGCAACAGCTGGCTGTTGCTGTTAAACAATGCCCGGGCTATGCAGTCGTTTTCACGCCTTATAGCACAACATCCCAACAGTTCCCTTGCCAAAAGCGCTATGCTCAAGAGTGGCCTGATTCATTTCAATGATAACCGCGATGACCAGGCATTAGAAATATTCAGGAATGTGGTTACCCGCTATCCAGGCACCACCCAGTCACACGAAGCGCTGGCTGCTATGCGCAATATTTATGTTGAACAGGGCAGGGTAGATGAATTCATCACATTCTCACAGGGTTTGGGATTTGCCAATGTAACGGTAGCCCAACAAGATTCATTGACATACATGGCCGCAGAGGCCCAGTTTATGAGAGGCGACTGCGCAAATGCCATCCGCTTGTTTACGGCATATTTAAGTCGTTTCCCCAATGGTATCTTTTCCATAAATGCAAATTTCTATCTGGCAGAATGTCATTTGAGAGCAAATGAGCTGGAATTGGCCTTACGCGGTTTTCGTTTTGTAATCGACAGACCACGCACCGGATTTACAGAAAACGCCCTCAGAAGAGCAGCGGCCATTGAATCGCAATTGGGCAACCATTCGTCAGCTCTGGAACTCTTCCGCCGATTAGAGACTGCAGCTGAATTGCATCCCAACCGAATCGAAGGTCAGATTGGTCAAGCCAGGGCACTCTTTCACCTGCAACGGTTTCGCGATTGCATCATTTCTGCAAATGCAGTTGCCACCAATCCACGGGCAACTACCGAAATACAACAGGAAGCCCACCTTCTTGCAGGAAAATCAGCCATAGAGCTCAGCCAGCCTGTACCTGCACGCAACTCATTGAGGAGCGCCAAAGACCTCTTAAATAATGCAGTGGCGGCAGAGGCCATGTACTACTTAGCCCTTATCGAATATAGAGCGGGTAATTTTCAGCAGGCAGAAAGGTTAATTTTTGATTTTGCGTCAAGGATGTCAGCACACGACTACTGGCTGGCCAAATCATTTATTCTGCTGGCAGACACCTATCTGGCTATGGGCAATGTGTTTCAGGCAAAACATACCCTGCAGAGCATTATTGATAATTACCGGGGAACTGAATTGCGTGCAGTTGCAATTCAGAAACTCGATGCCATACTGGAGGCTGAAAGAAGACGACAGCCTGCACAACAAGCACCTGCAGAGATACGAATAGGCAGGAATTAGCAGTAAGAATCTTTTCATAAACTATAAGAATTTGCCATGATCATACATACCTACTTGAAAAATATCGTCTTACCGGTCATTATAGTATTAATGAGCATCCTGCCATTGGCAGGTCAAAGACCTGTAAGGTCAGAGGAAGTACGGGTGGTTGCCCCCTTTAAACCTGCCGTTATGGATGCAGTAAAAATTACGGAAAACCCGCAAACGGATGAAACTCCGGTTGCCAAACCCGTGTTTACCTACAACATCATGCCCCGTTTGACTTCCATCTATTTTGAACTGGAACCAATACCTGCGGCACGCATGCGAGGAGAACCCCTGGCAAGACTTTACAATGGCCATGTGAGGGGTGGATTTGGAACATATACTACCCCTTTTGCCGAACTGTTTTACAATTCATTGCGTTCGGATACTTACTCATTGGGGCTTCATTTAAGGCATTTTTCCTCATCTGGCACTATTGCTGACCATGGTTACAGTGCTTTCAGCGACAACTTAGCCAGGGTGCATGGCAGGCGTTTCATCGGAACCAATACATTAGAGGGTGGGCTATCCTTTGAACGCAATTTGGTTCATCGCTATGGTTTCTTACCTGAGGTGCTTGCTCAAAATCCTATTTTGGCACCCATAGTGGAGGCCACAACCCGCGAGGACCTGCTGCAGATATTCAATCATTTCAATGCGCATATAGCCTTAGGTAGCCATCATGCCGACTCAATGCGATTCATGTATCAAACCAGACTGGAATACCATACGCTCGATGTCTTGAAGGATGCCTCAGAACAAAATATTAGGTTTACTGGGTCGCTTGGACGAGGTATAAACTTGCAATCGAATTTTATCAATAAGGCTTTTTTAAGGCTCGAAACAGATGTAGATTACTTTGCAGCGCGCACCCAGGTAGATACCAGCAATACTGCCGTAATAAAAGTGAAGCCTACTGCCCATGCAAAATTTGGCAGAGCACTGGAAGTAGAAGCAGGATTTGCTCTTATGGTGCAATCAGATACAGCTTCCTATGCCAAGATGTATCCTCACTTGCGCTTCAAAGCGCATTTACTCGAAAACTTCCTTACTCTGCATGGCAGCATTACGGGTGGAATCAGCAGGCATTCGCTTAGGGCATTGGTGGCCCAAAATCCGTTTATCAACACCTCTGCCGATTTGGGTTTCCTGAACCGACGCATGGAAATTTCCGGTGGACTCAGGTCAGCCTTCAACGACAATGTTTCTCTTAATTTTTCAGTAACCCATACCGACTTTCATAATTTTGCTTTTTTCGTTACTGATACTGCTGCTGTTTTGCAAAACATTTTTTTGACACAATTTGACAATATGCAGCGACTGGCTTTCAGAGGCGAATTGATTACCCAGTGGGGACGGCGGTTTCAGGCGGGTCTTTCCGTGAGTATCTTTGAATACCACCTTCAAAACGAGTTAAAGCCCTGGAACCTGCCTACAACCGAAGTATCCCTATCAGCAAGATACAATATTCAGGATAGAGTAATTCTCACAGCCGACCTTTTTGGCAGAGATGCCACCTATGCGCGCACCTTTAACCCTGAAGGCACACAAGTTGTGCCCTTGCAGTTGCATGATATGCACATTGATGCAAACCTAGGAATTGAATATAGGTTTAGTCCCATTTTGTCGCTTTTTGCCAATTTCTCCAATATCGGAAATCAATCTTTGGAAAGATGGATAAATTATCCTTCGCAAAAATTCCGCTTTTTGGCAGGGGTTAGCCTGTCGTTTTAGTAAAATTTGAATGAAAACCACCTTTACCTGCCCCATTTTCGAATTAGGGTGTTTTTCTTAATGCCCCGGATGGTCATTGCTCCTCCCATTTCCGAATGTACCTCGCTCAGGCATTATGGATTTGAACAAACAGTAATTACTCAGAGCCGGAGGCTTCAGGCCCATTTTGTGCGTGCAATTGTTGATAAATTTTACTCATTATGCCCTTGGCAACTCAGCTTTTCTCCCTCAAAAGATGTACCTTTGTGGGTTAATAATTGAAGGGTATTTATGAGTGATGAAATTAAGGGAGTTGTAGCCAACGACACATACGATGCAAGTAGTATTCAGGTACTTGAAGGACTTGAAGCAGTCAGGAAACGCCCGGCAATGTATATTGGCGACATCGGAAGCAAGGGGCTTCATCATTTGGTATATGAGGTGGTTGACAACTCCATTGATGAAGCAATGGCAGGCTACTGCGACCATATCCAGGTGATAATCAACCCCAATGAATCTATTACGGTGATTGACAACGGCAGGGGTATTCCCACGGATATGCACGAAAAGGAAAAGCGAAGTGCCCTTGAGGTTGTCATGACAGTGCTACATGCCGGTGGTAAGTTCGACAAGGATAGTTACAAAGTATCAGGAGGTTTGCATGGAGTTGGGGTTTCGTGTGTGAACGCCCTCTCCTCCCACCTACAGGTGAATGTGTTTCGCAACAACAAGGCGTACACCCAGGAATATCAGTGTGGCAAACCCCTTTACAGTGTTCGGGAAAATGGTTATACAACCGAGCGTGGCACGGAGGTTACTTTTTTGCCAGACGATACCATTTTTCAAATCACTCATTACAGTTTCGACATTTTGGCAAATCGCCTCAGAGAGCTATCATTCCTAAATAAAGGAGTGAGGCTTTCTATCACTGATAAACGCCAAAAAGCCGATAATGGTGAGTTTGCTCACCAGGAATTTTACTCGGATGCGGGCTTGAAAGAATTTGTCCGCTATCTCGACAGCAACCGTGACGGCCTGATCGATGAACCCATTTTTCTCAGCACTGAAAAAGGAGGCATTCCGGTAGATGTTGCCATGCAATACAATACATCTTTCGCTGAATGCGTGCAGAGCTATGTGAATAATATTAATACCATTGAGGGCGGAACCCATTTGGCAGGTTTTCGCAGGGCATTGACCCGCACCCTGAAATCATACGCAGATAAATCAGGAATGCTTTCAAAACTGAAGATTGAGATCAATGGCGATGATTTCCGCGAAGGCCTCACCGCTGTAATATCTGTTAAGGTGCCCGAGCCACAGTTTGAAGGTCAAACCAAAACCAAACTTGGTAATTCAGAAGTGGCAGGGGCAGTAGATCAGGCAGTGAATGAGATGCTTACACATTATTTGGAGGAGCATCCCAAAGAAGCCAAAGCAATTGTTAATAAGGTGGTGGTTGCGGCTACAGCAAGACACGCAGCCCGCAAAGCCAGAGAGCTTGTACAACGTAAGAGTGTTCTTACCAGCTCGGGCTTACCAGGAAAACTAGCCGACTGCTCAGAAAAAGAGCCGGGAAAGTGTGAAATCTACCTTGTAGAGGGTGATTCGGCAGGTGGTACAGCCAAACAAGGACGCGACCGCAAGTTTCAGGCAATTTTACCATTAAGAGGTAAGATTCTGAATGTAGAGAAAGCCATTCCCCACAGAATTTTCGATAATGAGGAAATTCGAACCATTTTTACTGCCCTGGGTTTGTCGATAGGTACTGACGAAGACACTAAGGCACTCAATTTGGATAAGCTCAGGTATCACAAGGTAATTATTATGACAGATGCCGATGTGGATGGCAGCCATATTGCAACCTTAATCCTGACATTTTTCTTCCGGTACATGCGCGAACTCATTGATAGAGGACATGTATATATTGCCACACCTCCGCTGTACTTAATCAAAAAAGGCAAAGAGGAAAAATACGCATGGAACGAGGAACAAAGAAAGGCAATTGTTTCAGAGTATACAAAGGACGGAAAAGAAACCGGAATTCATATTCAACGCTACAAGGGATTAGGAGAAATGAACGCTGAACAATTATGGGAAACCACCATGAACCCCCAATGGCGCATGCTACGGCAAGTAGATATTGAAAATGCAGGTGAAGCATCCAGAACCTTCTCTATGCTTATGGGAGACGAGGTGCCACCAAGACGCGAATTCATAGAAAAAAATGCAAAATATGCCAGAATAGACGCATAATTTCCGGCTGCACCCGAAACAATACTTCAGACTATAACCCACTACTTCGTCCAATTACAAGCAACTGGTTCCAGATATCTAAAAAAAATCCCGGTCAAAGGCCGGATTTTTTTTGCCATGCATGGGTGTTATAATCATTGAATTTATTGCAGAATCAAACCACCTCCGGGCATATAAACAAATAACGGGTCGGCCCAATGAGAGCTTTTCAGAATATCTAAGGTGCATTATTTTGGCATTCTGGCCGTCATTATGGGCTTCCCGTCAAAAAGCCTGAAATGGGAATTTGAGATGTATAACCTGTCAGCCAAAGTGGCAATTCTCGGCCCAATACAAGAAATATTATGGCAATGGAAAAGAATGCCGATTAAAATCTATTCAGGTGCAAATCTGAAAAATTTTGCACCTTGAGTTGTTAATTCATTATCAATATGACCAAAAACAGTTAGGAAAATAAAAATTTTATCAATAATGAATCTAAATAGATTGGCAAAAAAACTGACTTTTAGATTTTTGCATAGGTGTAAAATAATAACTAAAAATCAAAGCATTAAAGAAAAAAATTAATAATATTGCCTATTCAAAAAAAAAGAGACCCAGAAAGAAATTCTGGCAATTGAGTTAAACAAGACTATTAAAGTAAAGATGGAGTTAAAAAAAGTAACCAATTATCAGGTCCTACCCGGGCCAGAAGGTTTCTTACCTCCTTCGGCAGCCAGTATGGGCATTGATTTGCCCGGCAAGGATATGTCGTTGATTGAGGGTAGAGAGGTTCTGGAAGAAGAAGCTATGCAAAAGATTGCAGAGAAGCTGTTGGGGGCCAAAAACCCGGTATTTTTTCCCGGTCCACAGATTTTGTGGACATGGAAAGAAGGAGTTGAAGAAAAAGCTGCTTTGATAAAGCAAATGGCTGATGCAGTGGGGGCAAAAATCATCCCGATGCCTGATTACCGGCCAAAATATCCAAAGATTAATCCAGCAATTGAAATCAACCCTAACCACCCTAACCTTACTATCTGGCACAACAAGATTGATGTATGTGTTTTTGTAGGGGTTCATTGTCATTATGCCAATGTGGCATTAAAAATTATCAGGGGAGGCTCGAATTGCTACACGATTGCCTTGTGCGGTGTGGCCGGCCACGAGGATGCCATGATTACCCTCCGGGAAGCGGGTGTTCCTTCGTATAAGCGTCTTTTGGAAATTATTAATGAGAAGAAGGGGGTGTCAAAATGATTGAACAGAAAGTAGTAGATCCTCACTTCATGTTGTTTGAAGCAAAGAGGGAAAAAAAATTCATTACAGGTAGCGAGGTTGTTAAGGAGGCGATAAAACGGGCAAATGTGGATATGGCCATATCTTATCCCATCACTCCCCAATCGGAGAGTATGCACCTTGTGGGAGATATTTATGCCGAAGGTTACCTGAAAGACTATTATCGTGGAGAGAACGAGTTTGCAGTAATGTCGGCAGCTTCGGGCGCAGCTATGGGTGGTGTAAGGGTATTTACTGCAACAGGCGGCCCGGGTACCATGCGTGCTTTCGAGATGTTCCCAACCTGGTCGGGTTCGAGGCTTCCGATTGTATGTGCCTTTATGACCCGCGGTATCAACTCTCCGCTTACCATTCAGCCCGACACTATTGAGATGTCGTTTTTGCTCGACACCGGAATGTTGATGTTTCACGCCGAAGCAGGCCAGGATTTGTTTGATATGCTTCTGAAAGCATTTATAATTGCTGAAAAAACAGAAGTGCATGTTCCCATAGGGGTGTTCATAGACGGGTTCTTTGTTACACACACCAGAGAGAGTATCGAGATTACACCGGAAGACATGAAACTGCCCGCTTACGATCCGTATAGTGCGCCGGTTCCGGTGATGGATATGGAAAATGTTCCTATCAGGCAGATAAGAGACCCATTCGTCATGAAGAGCAACTTCGTGAGTTATGCAGCCCATGCCTCCTGGCAGCAGGAAATACAGGCAGCAGCCGAAAGGTCGAGAAAATACATTCACCAATATCTTGGCGGCCTGGTAGAAGTTGAAAACGAAGGTGCAGATATCATGATTGTTGCCTCAGGCACTGCCGTTTCACAAAGCCGCGAGGCCGTAGCAATGGCCAAAAAAGAAGGTATAAATGTAGGCTTGATCAAGGTGAAGGTAGTAAGACCATTCCCAACGGAAGAGATCAGGTCGTTGACCAAAAACGCCAAGGCAGTTATTGTACCTGAGTTTAACATCGTTGGCTGGCTTTGCCGGGAAATAAAGACAAGAATTGATAATAATGAAAAAGTAATGGGAGGCCCCCGGGTTTATGGAGGTATGACAATGCCCCCAGAACTGATTCTGGCCGAAATAAGGAGGTGCGCAAAATGAAGAAAGAACTTTTAAGAATATCGCCCGGATTTGAGGATGTAATGCCTCTTGAGTACAAAGAACTCATAGAAAATGGACCATATTTTAAAGGCTATGGCGTGAACGACCTGGGCACATACAAGGAAATCCTTGAAGAACACCCATTATGTGCAGGATGTGGTCTTGCGTTGGCCTTGCGTCTCACCTTGGCATCGCTTCCTAATCCCGAAGATACCATTGTTGTGGGATCAACAGGTTGCAATTCCTTGGGATTTCCTCAGGCTGCCCTGCAAAATATCCACTCATTGTTTGGCAATCAGAATGCAGTGGCTTCGGGATTAAAAAGAGCACTTAGCCTGAGGTTTCCTGATAAAACCAAAGATGTTGTAGTAATTGCAGGTGATGGTGCTACTGCCGATATAGGTCTGGATATCACTATGCACTCATGGTTCAGAAGGGAAAACATCACTACCATTATGCTCGACAACGAGGCCTACGCCAACACCGGCGGACAGGAAAGCGGTATGTCGAGTAAGGGTACGGTGCTCAACATGGCACCCACGGGAAAGAAATTTCCGAAAATTCCTGTGCCGGAGCTTGCCCGCGTATCAGGATGCGATTATGTGGCAGTTGTTTCTCCCTACGCTCCCAAAAAGTTGGAACGCGCAGTGCGCAGGGCTATCCTGGTAGCCAGAGAGGTTGGACCCACTTATGTCCAGATTTTCTGCCCCTGCCCCACCAACTATAAATTTAAACCAATGGAAGCCTTAGACATAGTTAAGGTGAAAGAGGTTGACGGATCATATGTTTCTAAAGAATACTTTTCTCCGGAAGCCGAGGAGCTCATCAAGCGCCTGGAGGGAAAAAAAGATAAAAAGGAGTAGAAATTATGGAAGAAAGATTTTCCATCAGGATGTCCGGATTAGGCGGACAAGGAGTAGTAACTGCTGCCCATTTAATTGGTATGGCAGCCTCGCGCGACGGTAAGGAAACCGCTGTGAACCCTTTCTTTGGCGCAGAAAAAAGGCTGGCACCTGCCGAAAGCTATGTGCGAATTTCCAATATGCCCATTCATGAGCGCGGTGAAGTGCTATACCCCGACATTATCGTGATTTTCCACTCGCATGTGGTAAATATGGGAAAAAGCTACACCATGCCATTTTACGACGGTCTCAGGCCGGGTGGAATTGTTTTGATTAACGCAGAAGGGCCACATGATATCCTTCCCGACGATATGCTGGGATTAAAAAAACTGAACGCGAGAATTTTCTATGTGCCGGCAACAAAAATTGCCCTGGACCTTGCAGATACCGACCTCTCGTCGAATCTGGCAATGATAGGCGGCTTGCTGGGCGTGAAAGAACTCGTAAGTCAGGAAGCAATTAGGGCGGCAATCCAGGAAAGATTTGGTGGTGCCAAATTTATAGCCTCAGGTACAACTGCAGCTCTGGATGATGTCCTGAAAAGCAAGTTTAGCAAAATCAGCCAACTCGTTGAAAAAAACATGGAGGTTATTGTTGCTGCTATGAAGCAGGTAAAAGAATTTCTCTATGATGAGGAAAGCCTGAGGATTGCTGCTGCAAAGCAGCAGAATGGCGGAACAACCATGAAGGCTGCTCTGATACCCAGTGCAAGAGTTAACCAGGAACTGTGTATCGGATGTAAACGATGCCTGATGACTTGCCCCGACCCCAATGTGATCATGTATCACAAAGCTATCAAAAAAGCCGAAGTGGTCGAAATTCGTTGCAAGGCTTGCGGTTTGTGTGTAGCTGTTTGCCCAAAAGAAGCAATCAAAATTGATTATTACGACAACTAAATTATGGGCGTCACCCCCTTATCCATTTCATTGACTCCAAACATATATGTTTAGGTATTCAAAGTTGGATAAAGGGGATTGCCCTATTGAATAAGGAGTATAAAGTATGCTAAATCCAGAACAAGTTATAGAAATTGTTTTAGCTGGTATTTTTGCACCTGCTATATTGTTTTTCGCATTTGGAATGGTATCGGCAATTGTAAAATCAGATATAGCTATTCCACCTCAAATAAGTACTGCACTTGCAATCTTTCTTTTAGCAGCAATTGGTCTCGGAGGAGGAATGAAAGCAGTTGAAGCAGTTGTCGCATATCCAGAGTTGCTCATAGTTGTTGCTATTGTATCAGTTTTCGCAATTATTTGCGGAGCAACAATTGCATTTATTTCTGCCAATGTATTAAAAAAAATCGGAGGGCTTAAAACAGCAGATGCATGGGCTGCGGGTGGGCATTATGGTGCAGTAAGTTCTGCAACACTTGCAGTAGGTGTAAGTATTGCACATGCTGCTCAAGCAGCTGCACCATCAGATGTATTGATATTTGGTGGATGGATGTCAGCAATGTATCCATTTATGGATAGTCCTGCTCTTCTTACTGCAATTCTATTTGGAAGGATGGCACTTGCAAAAGAAGGAGTAGGCAAAGGAATGAAAGTGGATGCAAAGAAAATATTGCATCATAGTGTTTTTGGAATGGCAGTATGGTTACTTGTGTCTGCACTTATAATTGGTGCATTTTCACAATTATTCTCCCCGAGAGAAATGGAAAGAACAATGTATTTCTTTGATGGTATGTTCAGAGGTGTGCTTGCATTATTCTTAATAGATATGGGATTAGCTGCAGGAAAGCAACTCGGTGCTCTTAAAGAACTTGGTGGAAAACTCGGTATAGCAGTTTTAATTGCATTCATAATGCCACAAATATGGGGAATTGTTGGAATACTTGGTATATATGGAATAAATCTTATATTCCCAGGTTCGATGGGATGGGGTGATGCGTTTGTATTTGCTACAATTGCCGGAGGATGTTCATTTATATCAGCACCTGCGGCAATGCGTGCATCTATTCCAGAGGCAAATCCATCAATTTACTTACCAATGTCAGTTGCACTTACATTTCCAATCAATATTATTGTAGGAATGCCAATGTGGCAAATAATATGTATGACGCTATGGGGTGTATAATTATTTCCGCCCCGGCGGTAATGAGAGCCGCAGTTCCCGAAGCAAATCCGTCACTTTCACTGGCAATGGCCCTGGGCTTCGCCTTCCCATTCAATGTTACTTTGGGTATCCCACTCTACTATCAAGTGGCCATTATGGTTGAATCTTTTATCTAATAAAATTTGGAGGAGCATATCATGACACCAAGAAATGCAAAGCTTGTAGTAATTATTGCTGAAGCCCTTATTGAGGAACAAATTGTATCGCTGATAAAATCACTGGGAATCACCGGATATGTCGTTCATCACGGCATTACAGGGCATGGCGATAAGGGAGTTTGGTCGGGATTTGATGGAGGAGGGATTTTTGGAGACAACTTCAGAATAGAAACTCTGGTTTTCGAGGAGGAACAAGCAAATAAAATCATGAATGAAGTTTGCCGGAACTTTTTTAATCAATATTCCGGAATCGTCTATACCAACGATATCAAAATCGTCTACACCGACCTCATCTCCAATAATCTTAAAAAATAATTCGTACAAGAGGGAAAGGAGGCAGTCTCAAAAGTGAGGCAGTCTCTTTTTTTTTGCAAGAAAACTACGAATATCTTGAAAGCAACAAGATAGAAGCTTATGTAAAGTACAGCTACTTCCACAAGGAGTAAAAGCAAAAGTCGCAAGACCCATTCAACAGCCAGAACTTCTACTACAACCCCGAAAAAGACTGCTATTATTGCCCAATGGCTCAACAGATGCTGCTGGTGGGTCAAAGAAAGAGAGCAACCGACAATGGCATATATCACCGTAAAATCCAGTTCGGATTTTCACCCCCATCTGTTCCAATATTTTCAAAACAAAAAAAACTCTCCAAAATTTCTCCCGACTTCAACCCCTTTTTTGCATAATGCCGTGATAATCTGCATAGTAGCTTTTTGCTTAGGCACTACTTTTCTTACATTTTATGTAATTGGGATTATATAATGTATGGTGTTTCATTGTTTTTGATGCCCATAACCTGGTATATCTTTTTAAGGTGAAGCGTTAACCTTGATGGAATGCCATACATTTTTGCTGTCTTGATATGCTTCAGAATGCTAACTTGTGCATGAAGAAGTTCGTTGCGGATTACTTCAGGCGAAAGTTTTTTGTATTGCAAAGCTATTCTGTGTTCAAGGTGTCTGACACAAACCAGCGATAAAAAGCAAATGGCAATATGTGCTTTTATACGCTTTGGCGTCCAATGAAATATGGGACGAATTCTTAAATCATGCTTGGATATTCGAAAGGTGTTATGTAAAGCTTTACATAAAAACTTCCGGGTGCTGAAAACAGACCTGGACCTGCGCCCCATCAATCACAAAACCGACGATGCCTCAATGGCACACCTCCATCTAGGATTACTGGCCTATTGGCTCGTTTCCACTATACATTACCAGTTGAAACTGCAAGGAATCAACAACAACTGGAGCGAGATTGTCAGAATTATGAACACCCAGAAAATGGTAACAACAACTATAGAAAACGATAAAGACCAAACCATACAAATCAGGCAGTGCAGTGAGCCAACTCAAGATGTCAGACAAATTTATATTGCACTAAAATATCATCAAATTCCATTGCCACGAAAAAAATCCGTGTGGCACACTGGCGCAATTTTAAAAAATGAAAAATCAGATTGCCAGATCGTTATGGATGGATAGCTGTAATGCGGGTTAGGGGTCGTTTCAGCCCCGGTCGTTTCGGCTCCGCTCAACGACCGGACTGTTCCCTGAGCGGAGTCGAAGGGAAAATTAGGGGGCTTTTCGAATTCGGTCGTTTCGGCTTCGCTCAACGACCGGATGTTCCCTGAGCGGAGCCGAAGGGAACATTAGGGGTCGTTACAGCTCTGGTCGTTTCGGCTCCGCTCAACGACCCGTGGGTGCCTCTCAACGACCGGACTGTTCCCTGAGCGGAGTCGAAGGGAACATTAGGGGTCGTTACAGCTCTGGTCGTTTCGGCTCCGCTCAACGACCCGTGGGTGCCTCTCAACGACCGGACTGTTCCCTGAGCGGAGTCGAAGGGAACATTAGGGGTCGTTACAGCTCTGGTCGTTTCGGCTCCGCTCAACGACCCGTGGGTGCCTCTCAACGACCGGACTGTTCCCTGAGCGGAGTCGAAGGGAACATTAGGGGTCGTTACAGCTCTGGTCGTTTCGGCTCCGCTCAACGACCCGTGGGTGCCTCTCAACGACCGGACTGTTCCCTGAGCGGAGTCGAAGGGAACATTAGGGGTCGTTACAGCTCTGGTCGTTTCGGCTCCGCTCAACGACCCGTGGGTGCCTCTCAACGACCGGACTGTTCCCTGAGCGGAGTCGAAGGGAACATTAGGGGGCTTTTCGAATTCGGTCGTTTCGGCTTCGCTCAACGACCGGACGTTCCCTGAGCGGAGCCGAAGGGAACATTAGGGGTCGTTTCAGCCCCGGTCGTTTCGGCTCCGCTCAACGACCGGACGTTCCCTGAGCGGAGCCGAAGGGAACATTAGGGGTCGTTACAGCTCTGGTCGTTTCGGCTTCGCTCAACGACCTGTGGGTTCCGCTCAACGACCGGACTGTTCCCTGAGCGGAGTCAAAGGGAACATTACTAAAATGTGTATCATTTTTACATTCTGCCAAGTTGTGCAGCTTATCAACAAAACCACTTATTAGCGCTTCCTTTTTCTTTCTACTCCAACCCTGTACTTGTTTTTCTCTGTAGAATGCTTCGTCTATCCGCTGAAATTCCTCGCAATACACCAATTTGACCGGCAAATGTTTTTTAGTGAAATTGGCACCTTCACCATTTTGGTGTTGACTCATTCGTAATTCAAGGTTATTGGTGCTTCCGGTATAATATGCGCCATTGGAACATTCCAAAATATACATCCATCCTTTAATCATTTTCGCCAAGTTTTAAGAAATGAACCACCGGATAATCTTTTACTGCTGAGAATCGTTTTATAAAGGTAAAAGGTGAACCATTGTCAAAACAAAATACCGTTATTACTGTCTCTTTTCATTAAGGATAATAGCTTACTATAAAAGAAGTTGCCGAAAGCGATTTGGGCGAAGCCTTTTATCTACTGATATATTAGGTTGCGCCCATCCCAAAAACATCTTCATTTTACAAAGCGTTTCCTGTCATTTAAACCGGGCCGGTGGTCTCACTTTTTCAATCAATAGCCGATTATTCGGGTCTTCGACTAATGACTCCCGGGTGGGACAACCTTTAGTAAGAAATTCTCTAAACTCCAAAAAATATCCCTTAAATTTCGCAATATTATTTTTGATGAAATCAATTAAGTATTTGTTAAATAATAAATGATACATTTTAAGGATTTATTGTATAATTCCAATCGCCTCTGAAGGGATTTTTTTCAATTTTAATTTTCTCAAATTCTTTGTCCAACACCTTGATTCCTTTTTC
>Ga0209316_100029_pt1 | contig 58112 bp, 55 predicted proteins | sample 3C3metaG_FD_184150 | JGI IMG/M metagenome (GOLD analysis project Ga0209316, IMG submission 184150) | Freshwater bacterial and archeal communities from Indian Creek, Illinois, USA - 3C3 metaG (SPAdes) (version 3) | ecosystem: Environmental > Aquatic > Freshwater > Unclassified | place: USA: Indian... | reverse complement strand
GATATTTTTTATGCTGTACGTATCCGGCTTGTACGCCATCCGGACAGGCCTTGGGAGAGAAGCTATGCCAACCCACTCAATAGTTCATTGAAAAAGGTGATGAATTACCTCAATATCCCGGAAAATAGCTTCATTGTGGGTGGTCGCTACTGAACTTTTTGAATATTTACAAAAATGCCTGATTTTCTATCGGGTATTAAGCGAAATCTGAGTTATGCCGGAATTGGCTGCTGAAATATTGGTTTACACGCCTGAAGAATTTGAGATTGTAAAAAATCGTATGTTTTTTCGGGAAGAAGTTTTAGAAAGAGGAAGGGTGTTGTACGATGTTTCCTGCGATTATATTAGAGCCGGTGAAATCGTGTTCGGAAATGAGATGCGTTAAAGTGCTTGAAGATATAAAAGGCATTTATAACTTTTAAAGAATTATGAATTTGGAGAGCGTTGTCAGATGAAATTTGGATATGTTCGTGTAAGCACGACTGAACAGAATACGGCTCGTCAGGAAGTATTGACGCAGGAGCTTGGTGTCGATAAGGTTTTTATAGATAAAACCAGTGGAAAAACTGTTGACAGATCTGAGCTTAAAAAGCTTCTTGATTATGTCCGCGAAGGCGATACTGTCATCGTAGAGAGCATTAGCCGCTTTGCAAGAAACACAAGAGAGTTACTGCATATGGTAAACATTCTCAAGGAGAAGAAGGTTGAATTCGTCAGTAGAAAGGAAAACATAGATACAGCTACTCCAGCCGGGAAGTTTATGCTAACGGTATTTGGCGCAATAGCAGAACTAGAACGCGATTACTTATTGCAACGACAGGCAGAAGGTATACCAGTTGCAAAGCAAAACGGAAAGTATAAAGGCAGAAAGAAAATTGCTGTTGATAAAGAGAAGTTTGAAACAATTTTCAATACATGGAAAAGCGGTGAGATTACGGCAGTAAAAGCAATGGCGCGACTGAATCTTTCAAAGAAAACTTTCTATAGACGTGCGAAAGAGTTTGAGGGTTTAAATTTTGCTTAATTCTCATAGGAGCACCGGACAGAAAGGGCTATGGCGATGATTAGAATGCTGCATGTTTTGAATCCGATTTTGCTTCAAAAACGATGAAACCACCACTTAAATGGGCAGGAGGTAAACGCTGGCTTGTACTTCATCTTTCGATATTATGGGAACGGTATAAGCATAGCCAAGCTTTCGTCCGTACCCCAGGCTATCTTCATTTGCAGAACGAGAATAATTATTGTCTATTACGAGTTAACACAAATTTAACAAATCTTTTACATAATATGGCTTGACGTTTACACGGGGGGGGTTATACTATTAGCACGAAGGTAATATCTGCTAAATCAAAGTGGAGAGGAGGAAGCACGAAGCTAGCGGAGGTTGCCAGAAAACATAACGAGTAAAGAGAAGTTGAAACGTTAATGATGAAAAAGAGTTTGAAGATGATTTCGGTTGTATTGACGGTGATTTTGTTGCTCACGGTTATCGTAACGCCTGTTGCTGCAAAGCAAAGAGGAGACCGGGGTGAATTGCGAGGTCGCGGAAGACAAAATGCTCGGGAAATTCAGTATCTTGATGCAAAGGTTCAGCTGATTAACGGCCAACTGGTTCTGATGTATGAAACTGAGGAAGGGTATGTTAACATTCCTTTTGATATGCCTTTCTACGCACTTTCGGATGATGGGCAAGAATTCCCTCTTAAGAGACAAGACGATGCGATTCTATTGCCAACTGAAGATGGTTTTAAAGCAGTTGGGCTTGAAGATTTCTCTGTAGTAATGATTGGCGGACAGCTGATGTTGTTTACGGAAGTAAATCCTGTATGGCTTATTCCGATTAAAGCGGCAGTGATTGCGGCCTAAAAATGGCGGGAGTGACAATAACGACAGCATCGCTCTATGTAGCGGGCAAGCTGATGTTAGCAGGAGTGGCGATTACCGCCGCTACAGTTGCAGCAGGAAAAGCACTAAAAAACGCTGGTATAGCAATTACCCAATCAGCGGTAACGGCAGCAAAAGCACTGATAAGTGCAGGCAGGTCTGTGACCCGTTCCGCAGTTGATATGTTAAAGAGTGCCGAACCGATAATTAGACAGAAACTTATCCGATCTGGAATTGTGGTAACTGAAGGCGTAATCATAGCAACTTTTTTGGAATGGTTAGCAGGACTTTGCATTATGCCATGGTGCATGCTGCCAGCTAGACAGCGTACATCTTTTAATCCTGATCTTATGGTTTGTGTGCATTTTCCGCGTCATCCTTGTTTTCCTCGGTAGGTAATGTTTATAATAACAGATAAAAAATAATATTTAATGAGTTTGTTTGTTACATTAACGGGTGTTTCGTTTTAATGGGGCATCCGTTAATGCACAAGAATGCAGTTTTTGGAGGAGAGGATTCCTTTTTATGGAACAATCAAATTGGGTATTCTTCCTTATTTCAGGAATGATATTACAGTATTTTTTCTATATAATAATTCCTTCATGTTTAGCAGTTAAAATTATTAAAGCAATATCTCCTTCTTTCCTCAAAAATTCTCAATTTTTACGCCGACATTGGTACGATGCTCTTTTATGGATAGTAATGGTGATACCTCTAAGTCTATTGCTAATGGGATTCGGAGTAGATATCATTTTAGAAATACCAACATGGGCACCATGGATTCCAGAGCAGATGCATCATATGTATCATACAATTGTATTTCCAATACCGATTGGTACATTTATTGCCAAGATTGTAAGTGTAATCTACCTTAGCAAGAGATTTCAGAAGAACTGATAGGAGTCTACTCGGAAATGCCAACACAATATTCCAAACCATATAAAATGCGATTTAGGAGGGTTCATTAAAAATCTACAAAAACTGTATATACCTCATATTCCGCTTAACTTTTCTTTCTAAAAATGTATTTAAATTACCAATTAGTACCAAAAGGATTTTTTCATTTCGTGTCGAATACTTCCTTGTAATGCATTGAGGGAGGCAATGAGTATGATCATTGGCCCGGGTAAAAGGAAGATGAAGCGTCCTACTCAACGTGCTATTTATGATATTTTTTATGCTGTACGTATCCGGCTTGTACGCCATCCGGACAGGCCTTGGGAGAGAAGCTATACCAACCCACTCAATAGTTCATTAAAAAAGGTGATGAATTACCTCAATATCCCGGAAAATACCTTCATTGTGGGTGGTCGCTACTGAACTTTTTGAATATTTACAAAAATGCCTGATTTTCTATTGGGTATTAAGCGGAATCTGAGATTACAATAATGGAGGCGGTTAATAGCAGATCTGTCCCATCGATAGAACCGTCCCCAATATTTTGTTGACAGATGTTTTTTTTGCTGGTAGAATTCCAATCAAATATCATACGGGAAATCCTTTGACCAAGCGATAAGACCCGAACAAGCTATCTTAAGAGAGCCGGTGGATGGTGTGAACCGGTGGGCGGTTGGGTTGCATGCTCACTTGCGAGGAGTGGTCTGAAAGTTTATAGTAGGACTGAACGGGTCGGCGCCGTTAAAAGCCGCAGGTTTGTATGAACCTATTGAGGCTGCTTTTCGTGAGAGGGCAGTAAAACAGGGTGGTAACGCGTAAGATTAGTCCTTTCGTCCCTAATTGTCGGCGAAAGGACTTTTTTATTTCTATCGGGAAGGAGATTTTGTATGAAACACATTTTAAGCGTACTAGTTGTCAATCATCCGGGGGTATTGGCAAAAGTGGCGGGGCTTTTCAGCCGAAGGGGTTTTAACATCGACAGCCTTGCCGTGGGTGTTACAAATGACCCGGAAGTTTCGCGGATGACCATATTGACGCAAGGGGATGACTCAACAGTTGAGCAGATAGCCCGTCAGCTTGGCAAGCTTGTCGATGTCATAAGAGTTACAGATGTGTCTGATAATTCGGTGACGCGGGAGCTTGCGCTTATAAAGCTTCGCACATCTTCGGAGACAAGAGGCGAGATACTGGAGATAATAAATATTTTCAGGGCAAAGGTAGTAGACATAAGTACCGATTTTCTGACAGTTGAGATTACTGGGGATGCCGAAAAAGTCAACGCCCTTGAAGATATGTTGAAAATTTTCGGTATAGAGGAAATGGTCAGAACAGGGATAATCGCAATAAGCCGTGGGAAGACGGTTTAAATAATTTAATGCACGGAGGAGATTTTAAATGGCTAAGATGTATTACGAACAGGATGTTGATTTTCAGATTATAAAAGATAAAAAGGTTGCGATCATAGGATACGGCAGTCAGGGACATGCGCATGCACTAAATCTTAAGAATAGCGGAATTGATGTCAGAGTCGGTCTTTATGCCGGAAGCAAATCATGGGATGTAGCTTTAAAAGCGGGACTTAAGGTTATGGATGCAGCGCAAGCCGCTAAAGAAGCGGAGATTATCATGATTGTCATTCCTGATGAGAAACAGTCGAAGCTTTTCAAGGAAAGCATTGAGTCGAATTTATCACAAGGAAAAGTTTTGATGTTTGCGCATGGCTTTAACATCCATTTCGATCAAATAAGGCCACCGGCGGGAGTTGATGTGGTGCTTGTTGCTCCTAAGGCCCCCGGCCATACAGTCAGAAGTCAGTACGAGCAAGGGTACGGAGTGCCGGCTTTAGTTGCGGTTTATCAGGATTACTCCGGTAACGCGCTGCAGTATGCGCTTGCCTATGCAAAAGGTCTTGGCTGTGCAAGGGCGGGAGTGCTGCAGACTACGGTTAAAGAAGAGACTGAAACCGATCTTTTCGGTGAGCAGGCAGTTTTGTGCGGCGGGGTTTCCGAGCTAATAAAAGCGGGATTCGATACGTTAGTTGAAGCGGGCTATCAGCCGGAGGTCGCGTATTTTGAATGTCTTCACGAACTAAAGCTTATAGTTGATATGATAAATCAGGGCGGTTTAAGCTATATGAGATACTCGATAAGCGATACTGCGGAATTTGGAGACTACTCAAGGGGTAACAGGATTATAACCGATGAAACACGCAAAGAGATGAAAAAGATCCTATCCGAGGTTCAAGACGGTGTATTCGCAAAAGAATGGATACTTGAAAATCAGGCGAACCGGCCGTCATTCACCGCTATTAGAAAGCGCGAGCAGAATTTACAGATTGAAAAGGTTGGCGAGGAACTTCGCAAGATGATGCCTTGGACGAAAAAGAAATAACAAAGCAGCAGGCTCCGTCTCCAATGCTTTTTATCGAAGGGAGGTTTTATAATGAGGATATTGATATTTGACACTACTTTAAGGGATGGCGAGCAGACGCCCGGAGTCAATTTGAATATAAGGGAAAAACTTGAGATTGCGAGGCAGCTTGAGCGATTGGGGGTTGATTGCATTGAGGCGGGTTTCCCCGTTGCCTCAAAGGGTGATTTTGAAGCGGTGAAAGAAATCGCTAAAATGGTCAGAGAACCGGTGATAACAGGACTGGCGAGAACCGTTAAAGGCGATATTGATACGGCATGGGAGGCTTTAAAATATGCCGCCCGTCCAAGAATCCACACCTTTATTGCTACCTCAGACATTCATATGAAGCACAAGCTTAAGATGGAGCCTGCAGAAGTGGTAAAAAGGGCTGTAGAGATGGTGAAGTATGCCAAGTCGCTTTGTCCTGAGGTTGAGTTTTCCCCTGAGGACGGAACGAGGACGCGCCCTGAATTTTTGTATGAAATACTTGAAGCGGTTATAGCTGCGGGAGCAGATGTGATAAATATCCCGGATACAGTGGGTTATACGGTACCTAAAGCATTTGGCGATCTTATAAGGGGCATTAAAACCAATGTGCCCAATATCGCTAACGCTGTTTTAAGCGTTCACTGCCACAATGACTTAGGGCTTGCGGTTGCCAATTCGCTTTCTGCAATTGAAAATGGCGCAACCCAGGTTGAATGCACAATTAATGGTCTTGGCGAGCGAGCCGGAAATGCCGCACTTGAGGAAATTGTTATGGCACTTAAAACTCGTAAGGACTATTTTTCTTATGAAACAGGCATTGTGACCGAGCAGATACATCGCACGAGTACCCTTGTGAGCAATTTGACGGGCGTGCAGATACAGCCCAATAAGGCTATAACGGGAGCTAATGCGTTTGCGCACGAATCGGGGATTCATCAGCACGGTATGCTGACTAACAGGGAGACTTATGAGATAATGACCCCTGAGTCGATTGGGCTTAAAAAGAGCCAGATGGTTCTTGGCAAGCACTCCGGAAGACATGCTTTTGAAGAAAAACTCAAAGAATTAGGGTATGCGGAATTAAGCCAAGAAACTATTAACGAAGCGTTTGCTAAGTTTAAGGATTTAGCCGATAAGAAAAAGTATGTGCTCGATAACGACATAGACGCTCTTGTAAGCGAAAAGGAAGTTGAGTTTGCTCAGGCTTTTGAGTTAGAATACTATCAGGTATCAAGCGGCAACAATCTTACTGCTACTTCAACGGTAAGGCTTAGAAGACAGGATGATATAATAGAGGAAGCCGCTTGTGGAGATGGTCCGGTTGACGCTACTTTTAATGCGATAGACCGTGCCATTGGAATGGAAGTGACGCTAAAAGAGTACTACTTGAAAGCTGTGACAAGCGGTAAAGACGCTTTAGGGGAGGCGACCGCAAGGGTAGCAAAAAATGGCAAGGTATTCACGGGGCGCGGGATAAGCACTGATATAATTGAGGCAAGCGCTAAGGCGTATATAAGCGCGATAAACAAGATGATGCTTGATGTTGAGTGATGATGCTTGATGTAGAGTAAAAAGGAGATGGATGAATTGGGGATTTCACGAACTTGAAGAAAATATATGTGTATGACTCGACTTTAAGGGATGGAGCGCAGGCGCAGGGCATATCGTTTACTGTAAGCGATAAGCTTAAAATAGCGGCTAGCCTTGACGAATTCGGGATTGACTATATCGAAGCCGGTAATCCGGGCTCAAATCCCAAGGATTTGGAATTTTTCGAAAGAATAAAAAGAAAGCCGCTTAAAAGAGCAAAGCTTGTAGCGTTTGGAAGCACAAGGCGAGCTAATATCGCAGCGTGCGACGACGCAAATGTAAAAGCGATTCTAAGCGCTGATACTCCCGTGGTGGCAATTTTCGGGAAAAGTTGGGATTTCCATGTTACCGATATAATAAGGACTACGCTTGATGAAAACCTTGAAATGATACGCGACACTATTGCGTTTATGAAGGATCAGGGAAAGGAAGCGGTGTTTGATGCCGAACACTTCTTTGACGGCTATAAAGCCAACCCCGGGTACGCATTGGCTTCACTTGAGGCTGCGGTAAAAGGTGGCGCTGACTGGCTGGTTCTTTGCGACACCAACGGTGGTGCATTTCCTTCTGAAATCTACGAGATTGTTAAAACTGTCAGAGAAAGGTTTTCGATCCCTATTGGGATACATTGCCATAATGACGGTGGTATGGGTGTGGCGAATACCATAGCCGCCGTTGAAATGGGAGCTTTGCAGATACAAGGAACTATAAACGGCTACGGAGAACGCTGCGGCAACGCTAACCTTTGCACTATTATTCCGAATCTGCAGCTAAAGCGGGGATACTTTTGTATACCAACCGCAAATATGGAAAAGCTTTCTTCGGTTTCAAGATATGTAAGCGAGCTTGCAAACCTTACATTCAGCGAACGCGATCCTTATGTAGGAAACAGTGCCTTCGCACACAAAGGCGGTATGCACATCGACGCTGTTCAAAAAAACGCAGCATCGTTTGAGCATATATCTCCGGAAGCGGTAGGCAACGAAAGACGGGTTTTGATGTCTGAGGTTTCAGGCAAAAGCACAATTCTTGCGAAAGTGCAGAAAATTGCGTCTTGGGTGTCTAAAAATTCCGATGTGACGCAAAAGGTTATAGACAGGCTTAAGCAACTTGAGCACGAAGGCTACCAATTTGAAGGCGCAGAGGGCTCGTTTGAGCTTATGGTGAGAAGGCTTCTTGGCAAGGATCAACCGTTTTTTGAGGTCAAAAGCTTTACCGTGCTGTGTGAGGAACATTGGCAGGAGGATTTAAGCGCTTCCGCCATGATAAAAATCAGGGTTGACGGCATAGAGGAGCTGACGGCAGCGGAAGGCGACGGACCGGTTAATGCCCTTGACAAGGCATTACGCAAGGCTCTGGAGGTTTTTTACCCGCAGCTTAACATGATGAGGCTTATTGACTTTAAAGTACGCGTGCTTGACACCGACAAAACTACGGCTGCCAAGGTGCGTGTGCATATTGAATCAACCGACGGTGAAGAATCCTGGAGCACAATGGGGGTTTCGTCCAATATAATCGAAGCCAGCTGGAATGCGCTTATTGATTCAATAGAATATTTTCTTTATCGACAGATCGATTGTTATGAGGAGGAGAAATCTTAATGGGGATGACCATGACCCAAAAAATACTTGCCGATCATGCGGGGCTTGATCGTGTTAAAGGCGGGGAACTTATCATGGCCAAGCTCGATATGGTGCTTGGCAATGACGTTACCACGCCCGTGGCTGTTAAAGAGTTTGAAAAAATAGGTATTGACAGAGTATTTGACAAAAAGAAAATCGCAATTGTAGCGGATCACTTTACACCGAACAAGGACATAAAATCTGCCGAGCAAGTGAGGGCGATACGAGAATTTGCCGAAAAAATGGGGATTGAAAATTTCTTTGAGGTAGGAGAGATGGGGATTGAACACGCGCTTTTACCCGAGAAGGGGCTTGTTCTACCGGGTGACGCTGTTATCGGCGCTGATTCGCATACCTGCACTTACGGCGCTTTAGGCGCGTTTTCAACAGGCGTTGGAAGCACCGATATGGCGGCGGCGATGGCAACCGGGGAAGCGTGGTTCAAAGTTCCAAATGCTATAAAATTTATGCTCAAAGGCAGTTTTAATACATGGGTGAGCGGCAAGGATCTGATACTTCATATAATAGGCATGATAGGTGTTGACGGGGCTTTGTACCAGTCAATGGAATACACGGGCGAAGGAGTCGCCGCTATGGAAATGGCCGATCGCTTCACCATAGCTAACATGGCGATTGAGGCGGGAGCAAAAAACGGCATATTCGGCGTAGACGAAAAAACGCTTGACTATGTAAAGGGACGTGCGAAAAGAGCGTTTAAGACATATGAGGCGGACAGCGACGCGGAGTATGTAAGGATAATAGAGATTGATTTATCAAAGATCCCCTTGACTGTCGCATTTCCTCACCTGCCTGAGAACACCAGACCGGCGGAAGAAGCAAAAAATATCGTTATAAATCAGGTAGTCATAGGATCATGCACCAACGGCTGGATTGAGGATCTAAGGGTTGCAGCTAAAGTTCTAAAGGGCAAAAAAGTCAATAAAAAGGTACGTACTATTATTTTCCCCGCTACGCAGGCTATCTATCTTCAGGCTATGCGCGAGGGGCTGCTTGAGATTTTCGTTGAGGCGGGATGCGCAGTTAGTACCCCTACCTGCGGGCCTTGTCTTGGAGGGCATATGGGCATACTGGCGAAGGGTGAGCGTGCAGTTGCAACAACTAACAGAAATTTTGTAGGCAGGATGGGGCATCCTGAAAGCGAGGTCTATCTGGCATCGCCCGCGGTGGCCGCGGCATCAGCTATTACAGGCAGGATTTCGACTCCTTGGGAGGTTTTGTGATGTTAACAGGAAAAGTATTAAAATATAAAGACAATGTCGACACGGATGTCATAATACCCGCAAGGTATTTGAACACAAGTGATCCTAAGGAACTTGCGGCTCATTGCATGGAAGACATAGACAAAGAATTCGTAAAGCGTGTCAAATCAGGCGATATTATGGTCGCAGGCAAAAACTTCGGCTGCGGATCGTCAAGAGAACATGCGCCGATAGCTATTAAGGAATCCGGCATAAGCTGTATCATCGCCGAGACTTTTGCAAGGATATTTTATCGCAATTCTATTAACATAGGGCTTCCGATACTTGAATGCCCTCAAGCTGCAAGAGAAATCGAGGATGGCGATAAAGTAACGGTCGATATTAAATCGGGTGAGATTGTGAATGTCACAAAAGGTAAGAAATATCAAGCACAGCCATTTCCGCCTTTTATGATGGAACTTATGGAGGTCGGCGGGCTTATAAACTACGTGAAGGCGAAAATAGCGGGAAAGCGGGCTTGATATAAGTATTGCGAAAAACTTTTTGTGATATGATCAAGTTGGTGATGTTGCTGCAAACCGTCTTTTGCAGCAACATCATTTATTGTAGTGGAATTAGGTTTGGGGAGGAGCACATATGGAATTAAACAGACTCATAGAATCGTATAAGGCTCATATCATTGAAAACACAAGCAAGCTGATACAAATTCCAAGTGTTGAAGCGGCTGCCCTGCCCGGCAAGCCTTTTGGCGAGGGTGCCGATAATGCGCTTTTGTTCTGCCTCAAGCTTGCGCAGGAATTAGGATTTATAACGGGCGATGTGGACGGATACGCCGGATATGCCGAGATGGGCGAGGGAGAAGAAACCCTTGGTATTCTGGTTCATTTAGATGTAGTACCCGAAGGCGCAGGCTGGACTTATCCTCCTTTTTCCGGAGCAGTACATGATGGCAAGATTTACGGGCGCGGAGCAATTGACGATAAGGGACCGGCGATAGCCGCCCTTTATGCTATGAAGGCTGTCATGGATTCCGAAGTCTGCCTACATAAGAAAGTCCGGATTATTTTTGGCTTAGATGAGGAAAGCGGCTGGAAAGACATGGAGCATTACTTTAAAAAAGAACCTATGCCTGAAACGGGGATTACACCCGATGGATGCTATCCTGTGATTTATGCTGAAAAGGGTATAGTTGACATAGCAATAAAAAAGAGCTTTAAGCCAAGTAATTCAGCGATTCTTCGTTTAAGCGGAATTAAAGGCGGTGAACGCTCAAATATGGTACCGGATAGCTGCGTGAGTACTTTCAAACTGCACGGGCTTAATGAAAAAGTGCTCGTAAGTGCCGAAACCTTTATTGCGATAACCGGTGACGATTTTCAAACGAGTTTTGACGAGAGTGGTGCGCTTACGATCAAGGCAAACGGTGTTTCAGCGCATGGCAGCACACCTCAAAATGGGAAAAACGCCATTGCGATCATGCTGTCTTTTTTAGCAACTCTTGGTTATGGCGAAAGCGATATGGAGCGTTATTTAGATTTATTGAACGATAAGATTTGTTTTGATACAAAAGGGATTGGACTTGGAATAGATTGCGAGGACGAGTCCGGAGAGCTTACGGTGAATTTAGGAACATTAGAGGTAAATTCCGATGGGGGTACGGCTTTATTGAACATTCGCTATCCGGTGACTTTTAGTGAGGATTCATTGCTTCAAAAAATTAAAGAAGCTTTAAATGACAAAGATTTAGAGATTTCAGTCAAAAGCCGTCATAAACCGCTTTATGTGCCAAAGGATCACCCGCTTGTGAAAACTCTGCTTGAAGTCTACAAAGAGCAGACAGGGCAAAATGCTGACGCAATCGCAATAGGCGGAGGAACATATGCTCGGGCGCTCAATAATGCGGTGGCTTTCGGAGCAATGTTTCCCGGCAGACCTGAATTGGCACATCAAAAAGATGAATATATTGAGATAGAGGATTTGATGCTAAACGCTAAGATATATGCTCATGCCATAGCCAAGCTATGTGTGTAGTGCGTTATGCGAGATGTAATATCGCTTTTCATGCTCTAAAAGCGCTATTTTTATTTCAAGACCACCGCTGTATCCGCCTAAGCTGCCATCTGATGCGAGTACTCTGTGACAAGGAATTATTATAGGCAGAGGATTTGCCCCGCAGCTTGAGCCTACAGCGCGATAAGCCATCGGGTTTTGAATTTTTTTGGCAATTTGGGCGTAGCTTTGAGTTTGGCCGTAAGGGATATCAATAAGTGATTTCCATACGCGCATTTGGAATTCGGTTCCACTTATATCTAAAGGCATATCGAATACGGTTCGTTTACCTTCAAAATATTCTAAAAATTGAACTCCTGCCTGATATGATTGAGGGTCGGATATCTCATATTGAATGCCATGCAACTCAAAATCTTGCGACATTTTTTTTATGTCATCAAATAAAACCATGTGTAGCGTACTTTGATTTAATATCAGCGTGATTGGTTTTGTAAAAACATCAATCGGTATAAGAATAACGGTATGATCCCATTTAAGCATATTATCTGAAACCAAAGAATTCACACCACCATTATCAGTATTACGGCGAAATATATTATCATGGCTACACCACGAGGACAATTTCATCGTCAACTTCATTCCGGTAACGACTGAATCGTCCCTGTGGCTTCGCTCATTAATTCTTTATAACACAACTTTCGCTGTAGTATCAGCAGTTATTACGCTTTGCCGTCGCACCCTAAAACGTTTACCAGCTTCTGCTTTACAATTGCCTTTATCGCAGCACGCGCAGGCGAAAGATACTGTCTCGGGTCGAAATGACCTGGGTTTTCAGCGAAATATTGTCTGATAGTTGCCGTCATTGCAAGCCTCAAATCAGAATCGATGTTGATTTTACAGACAGACATCGCAGCGGCTTTTCTAAGCATCGCTTCGGGCACGCCTTGAGCGCCGGGCATATTACCGCCGAATTTATTAATCATATCTACGTATTCAGGTATGACAGAGGAAGCTCCGTGTAAAACAATCGGAAAACCGGGAAGTCTTTTTTGGATTTCTTCCAGTATGTCAAATCTCAGTTTCGGCTCACCCTTGAATTTGAAAGCGCCGTGGCTTGTGCCAATCGCTATCGCCAGAGAATCAACACCGGTTCGTGCAACGAATTCCTGAACCTGCGCAGGGTCGGTGAATGCTGCATCTTTTTCAGAGACATTCACTGCGTCTTCGATACCGGCAAGTCGACCAAGCTCTCCTTCAACCACTACGCCTTTATCGTGCGCATACTCGCAAACCTGCTTTGTAAGCTTTATGTTTTCCTCAAATGAATGGTGAGATCCGTCTATCATGACGGAAGTAAAGCCGCCGTCTATGCATGATTTGCAAATCTCAAAAGTATCGCCGTGATCAAGGTGCACACATATCGGAAGATTAGTTTCGATAAGTGCTGCTTCGATAAGCTTCATAAGATATGTATGGTTGGCGTATTTTCTTGCGCCTGAGGAAACCTGAAGTATCAAAGGGGCTTTGACCTCTTTGGCAGCCTCGGTTATTCCCTGTATTATCTCCATGTTGTTGACATTGAAAGCGCCTATGGCATAACCGCCCTCGTAGGCTTTTTTAAACATTTCTTTTGACGTAACAAGAGGCATTTTAGTCACTCCTTAAAATTAGCTTGGCTTTTAGCCTTCGACACAATTTTATCAAAATTTCCGCAAAAATCAAGCAGGATTTGCTATTATTAATCGGGGCACAGGTCGAGTTTGCGCACTACATACTTCAAAAGAAATAACGAAGTAGGGGGGAGGTCGAGCATTTTCTCGAATCGCATTAATCGTGTAATAAGCTTAACCTTAAAATAATAAAGTTTTAAAGGTTTTGGATATAGTTTGCCTGATCAATTGAAAAGGACTTTGATATATAATGTTTATGTAAAGAGAGGCATTATGCCTAATTTAATATGAGGAGGGTCTTGAATCTATGAAGAAAAATACCAAAGTAATGGTTGCTGCGGTGGTTGTATTGATTGCAGCGCTGGCTATCTGGTTTGCTGTGGGACAACCGCCGGCAGAAGAACCGGTTGCTGAAGATCCGGTGGAGGATCCTGTTGCTGAAGATCCTGTTGCTGAAGATCCGGCGGAAGAAGTACCCGTACAGAGGACATACACGTTATTCTATGGTATGACCGGCAGAGATCCGGTTCAACTCAGTGAAACCAGAATAGGTCAGCTTGTGTCTGAAAAAACAGGTGTTACTTTAGAGATAGAGTTTGTGGTAGGAGGCGATGCAGCTACTAGGGCGGGAACCATGATAGCTTCAGGTGATTTCCCCGACATCATATTTGGGCATGGGGAACACAATAGGTTTATTGAGGCAGGAGCGCTTGTTCCGATACAGGATATGATCGCTGACAAGCCCAACATACAGAGAACCTATGGAGATATACTCGACATGCACAGACACCCTGACACTGGGAACATCTACTTTTTGACTCCTTACAGGGGTGCCCCTGACCTTGCTCATATAGGCATAGGTTTTTGGCTTGTCAAAGATTTAGTCAGAGATCTTGGCTTCCCGGTGGTTACTGACATTGATGAATATTTCAACATTATCAGGGACTATGTAGCGCGCAATCCGGAATTTAACGGTGCGCCAACTATAGGCTTTACTTTCCCTGCAGAAGGATGGAGATTCTTTGAACTGACAAATCCTCCGAATTTCCTGATGGGTTATCCCAATGACGGCGACGTACAAATCTCAAGAGGTGATAGCCCTGAAGACTTCGTGGCAAGGACATACGCTACAAGCGACAGCGCAAGAGAATATTTGCGAAGATTGAATCAGCTTTGGAACGAAGGTCTGCTTGACAGAGAAGTTTTCGTGCAGACTCACGATCAATGGATTGAGAAAGTTTCTTCAGGAAGAGTTGTAGGGATGACCGCACAGAGATGGCAGTTTGCAGGTTCTCCAATGCAGGCCCTTGAAGACCAAGATCTTGGTTGGAGAAGATTCTTCCCATTCCAATTGCTTAATGAAGGAGTGGAGAGAGGACAATACGTTGGCGCTTCTGTACCGACTATCAGAGATGGAATGAGTATTTCGATTGCTGCTGAAGATCCTGAAGGAATAATTCAATTCTTCGAAGATTTTATGAGTGATGAGGTGCAGAAACTCATTCATTGGGGAGTGGAGGGAGAAGACTACAATGTTGGCTCTGACGGGTTATTCTACAGAACTCAGGAACAACGCGACAAACGTGCGGACCCCGAGTATGTAAGAACTCAGGGCACCGATTGGTGGGCATTTCCAAGCACGATATCTCCTTTCGCCGATGGTAATCAAATCCCTGGTTTGACAATATCTGAAGTGAAAGCAGAATATGATGAGATCGAGCTTGAGATGCTTGAAGGCTTTGGTGTTGATACATTTGCACAGTTAGCTCCTGAACCGATCCCTTCTCCCTATGGGTTTGCTTGGGATATAGCATTACCTGACGGAAGCCCGGCACAACTTGCAAATACTCGAATAGGTGATTTGCGCAGATTCCATTATCCACGAATGGTAATGGCAGCGAATCAAGCAGAGTTTGATGCTGAGTGGAATGCTTTCGTTGCAGCGTTTGAAGAGACCGGTTATGCTGATTATGAGGCGTTTATGACTCAGGCGATACAAGAAAGGGTAAGAAACTGGGGCTTGTTGGATTGATGTGACAGGCTGATAAAGCAGGCGTCAAAAGCGCCTGCTTTATCAAAATTACAACTCACGGAGGAAAGTATGAATGGTTCAACAAGCGTTGTTTTATCTGAAAACAAGGCAAGTGGTTTTGAAAAAGCGTCGACTTTTAAGACGTTTAAGACCTTTTTAAAGAGACTAAACGTTCAGAAAGCGCTTGTTCTTATGTGCGCACCTTTTGTTCTTCATATACTTGTATTTAACTATATTCCGATATGGGGATGGATCATGGCGTTTCAAGAATTTCGACCGCACCTTGGAATATCAGGCTCGGAATTCGTGGGGTTTCGCCAGTTTACTACATTATTCCAGGACGATTTATTCATTTTAGTTTTGAGAAATACTCTTGCTATGAGCAGTTTAAATCTCATTTTCGGTTTTCTTTCGGCTATTTTATTGGCTATACTGTTAAACGAGCTTGGTAACAAAATATTTAAGAAGTTAGTTCAGACCATATCATATCTTCCGTACTTCGTATCATGGGTTGTTGTAGCAAACCTTGTCATAAGTTCTCTTTCGCCTTCTGATGGCATAATAAATAGAGTTTTGCTCGCACTTGGGATTATTGAAGAATCAGTCTTGTTTATGGGAGTGCCGGAATATTTCTGGGGTATCATAGTAGCCTCTAATATCTGGAAAAACGTAGGATGGAATTCGATTATTTATCTTTCTGCGATGAGCGGCATCGATCCTGAGCTATATCAGGCTGCCTCAATCGACGGGGCAGGACGTTTAAGGAGAATCTGGCATATAACGCTTCCTGGAATTATGCCGATAGTTTCTGTGTTGCTGATTATGAATTTAGGTTGGATACTGAATGCAGGCTTCGAGCAGCAGCTTCTTCTTTCGAATCCTTTGAATATGCGAGTTTCCGAAGTTATAGATATATATGTGCTAAGATATGGAATTAGCATGGGCAGATTTTCTTTAGCCACGGCAGCCGGTGTTTTCAGATCAATAGTTAGCATAATCATGTTGCTTTCGGCTAATGCGCTAGCAAAAAGACTTGGGAGTGACAGGATTATATAGTACTTTAGTTTTAAGGGGTTTATTATGAAATCAAAAAGATTTTTGTCTGGTGGTACGCTTGAGGACAGAGTATTCGATACGTTTAACATATTATTTATGCTGGGGCTTGTTGTGGTTATGCTTTACCCGTTTGCCAATACTATTGCCGTTTCTTTAAACGAATCGTTAGACACGATTAGAGGAGGTATAGGGATATGGCCAAGAGCATTCACGCTTGCTAATTTCAGAACGGTTTTGAGCAGAGTAGAGATTTATCACGCCGCAATCATATCGGTGCAAAGAACAGTTTTAAGCACTCTGGTAGGAGTGTTGACAGCTCTTATGGTTGCGTATCCATTAAGTCGCAAGGATTTCGTTTTCAAAAAACCTGTTTCTATGATGTTTCTATTTACGATGTACGTAAGCGGAGGACTGATACCAGTATACTTTCTTATGAGAAGCTTAGGACTTCTCAACAACTTTTGGGTTTATGTAATACCAGGAATGACTTCTGCGTTTAACATTATGATCACTAGAAGCTATATTAATCAGTTGCCGGATAGTTTTGTAGAGTCGGCAAAAATAGATGGAGCCGGAGAATTTAGAATTCTTTTTACGATAATATTCCCATTGGTTCTACCGGTGCTTGCGGTAGTTGCTCTTTTTATAGCCGTTGGAAATTGGAATTCATGGTTTGATACATTTTTATTTGCCCCGGGCAGACAGGAATTAAGCACACTTCAGTTTGAGCTTCAAAAGGTTTTGCAGGCGGCTTCGCAACAGATCACCGCTCCTGATTTTACACGGGGAGGAATGCAGGAAGGTTCGGCGGGAATAGTCACTCCTACGGCAATCAGGGCTACCATGACTATTGTTGCTACATTGCCAGTGCTTTTTGTATATCCATTTTTACAGAAATATTTCGTAAAGGGTTTGACATTAGGTGGGGTAAAAGGATAATGACAGGTGTATTTGTACTTTATGCCTTGAATTTAAATTGAGAGCGATAATGAAGCGGGGTGCAGTTGACCCGCTTTTTAAATTTATTGATAAAATAGTCGACATTTTGGAATCCTACTTTGTCCGCTATTTCATATACCTTAAGATCGGTTGTGCGAAGCAGCATTTTTGCCTCATCAATGCGAATTTTAGTCAGATAGTCATGAAAATACATATTAAAATGCTTGGAAAATATTTGTCCTAAATAAACGGGATTTATATAAAACACTTCGGAAATCTTTTTAAGATTGATACTCTCGTGATAATTTTCTTTGATGTATTGCTCGATTTTCCCCATGAATCCGTTTGCCTGTTTCATTCTAAGATCAGCTATGAATTGTGCGCAATCTCTGCTGAAATCACAGAGTGATTGTTTGAGCTCAACATTGCTTGAGTTCACGCTATTCGTAAGTTCGGGGTGATTTTCGATAAACTCACCCGCGTCTCCCCCTAAGGCGTGAATTATTTTCACGGTTTCAATGAAAAGATTGTTGGTAAAAGCTTTGATACGACCTGATGTAAGGGACATCTGGGTTGTTTCAGCCCAATATTTGTTAACCTCAGTCTCGATCGCGATTAGATCATTTTTCGATATAGCATCAATTAGTTCATTTGCGGGAAATGATTCTGGATATTTGTTTTCAGCAATATCTGCTTGTTTTAATATTTCCGCTTTGAGTTCCGCTAAAGCGGTTATTAAGGTTTCTTCGTCAACCGGTTTAAGGATATAGTGATTTACACCGTATTTCATTGCTTTCTGAGCAAACGAGAAATCGTCGTATCCACTTATGACTATGAACTTAGCCTTTAAATGGAGTTCTTTGACGCATTTTCTTATAATCTCAAGCCCTTCGATTTCAGGCATCCTGAGATCTGTTATAACTACGTCGGGTTTTAGCGTCAAAATTTTTTCTATTGCTTCTTCGCCGTTATTGGCGAAACCTATAATTTCGAACCCTTGACTTTCCCAGTCTATCAAAATTTTTAGACCCTCTAGAAAGAAAGGCTCATCATCTGCTATAACAATTTTCAACATTATTACTAACCTCTCATAATCTAAAAATAATACAACTATGTCGCTAAACATTAGTTTTTATAGGTATTTTGAGTAAGACTCTTGTACCCTCGCTTAGTGCACTCTCCATCGCTAAAGTGAACTCGTCTTTATAAAACAGCTTAAGCCTTGCATACACATTTCTTATACCGATGCTTTTGCCCTTATACTCTTCGTCTTGTATGTCTTTGAGAAAATTATCTAAAAAAACCTTATCCATACCCTTGCCGTTGTCGTTGATTTGGATATATATAAACTTATCGTCGCTTTCAATATTTATATCAAGCACACCGGGATATTTGCTTTTTTCAATCCCGTGGACGCAGGCATTTTCTATAAATGGCTGAATTGTCATCTTAGGAATGTTTAGTGCTTTCGTACTGTCGTCAAGCTTTATGTTGTAGTTAAACTTGTCGCCGAATCTGTATTTCTGAATTTTTAGAAAGTCATCTATAAAGCTTATCTCCTCTTCGATAGGTAGAAGATCGTTTGACCAGTGCAACAGCTGTCGGAAGGTCTTTGAGAGAGATTTTATTATATCCGCAGTTTCAGTTTCATTTTTAAGCACACTTCTCATCCTGATCGTCTCGAGGGAATTGAACAGGAAGTGCGGGTTTATCTGGCTTTGGAGCGCATTGACTTGAGCTTGCTTCCTTTCGATCTGAAGGTTTTTCTTTTGTATGTTGGACTGGTAGACATCATTTATGAGCATCTGCATCTTTCTGATCATTTCATTGAAGGTTATGATTAGCCTGCCTATTTCATCTTTGCCTTCATTGCACAAGAGTTCGTGGAGATTGTCATCTTTTAAGTTTTGGATGTGTCCTGTCAGATCGGCAAGTCTTTTAGTCAGGGACTTTGAGAGAACAAGTATAACAAAAGTGGAAAAGAGAAGATTGATCATCGCCAAATATACCACAAACCAGCGAGCTTCGTGCAGTATGGCATAAAAAGCCTCAGGCGGCAGCACAATTGCAATTCGCCAATCCCTTATGAAACGTTCGAAGTTTTTAGATAAAATTGCACTTTGCGGATCGAACTCGATCTCATCAAATTGATGAACATACGATGTAGAGTAACCCATATACGAAGGATCGCTTGAATATATAACCTCGTTTTGAGCGTTTAATACAAATAATGTTCCGAATATGTTCTCGTCTTTTAAGACATCGTCAAATATTGTAAATCTTAAATCTATACGCAGAAATTTTTCAACCCTGTAAAAATGTGCAGGGAAATGATTCAATTCACGTATAAGGCTTAATCTGCGTCTAGTAACTCTGGGTGCAAAAGGATCGGGCATAAAACTGAAATGAAACAATAGCTTGTTGGGTTCCTCTTCAAACATTCGATACCAATCTGAGTTATATATATCGTTGGTCAGCATCCTGAACACTCCGGCATCCCCTATTGTTTCATTGTCGGTATAAATAGCAATATTCTCCATGTGTGGGAATACGGGGAAGTATTTATTGGTTGTGAAAGAAAGAAATTGCTCGTAGGCAATGAAAAAATGCAAAAAGCTAGGGTATTGCCGCTCAATTCCCTCGTAGAGGGTTCGATCTACATGAAGTATATGGGAAATTGTAACAATATCTTCGATATAGCTTGAAATATTCTCCGAAATTCTATCCATCGATAATTTTATGTGCTGGACTTCTTGTTCATACAAGTTGTCCGATATTCTGAAATAAAAAATCATATTTATGGATATGATGGGGATAAAGACGCAGAAAACGTACAATATCAATATTTTAGAGCGCATATTAATATCGTTGAGCCTTAATATAAAACGTGATAATATCGGATTATTATGGAAATTTATAATCATCGGTTACACCATCTAAAAAAAGGTATGATTTTAATTTTACTTAAGTATCTGTCTATCATTGAAACCATCATTGATTATACAACACTAGCTATACTAATTCAATCAAGAAATCTGGCTTCTTAAATATCCTGTACTAGCAATTATACGCAAATCCATAAGCATTTTTATCAAAACACTCTCAATTGCATCATCACTTCCAAAAGTAAGGCCAATCTACTCATTGGTGGTTCTTTAGATTTTGGTATAAATCTGAAATAAATCACATTTTTATATACATTGCTTTGTGTTATGATAGGAGAATCATTGGTATATTGATTGAAGGTATCAAGTTCGAATAGTATAATTAAAGGAGGTAGCATGACAAGTACATATAGTAATGTAGAATACAATCATCGCATAGGCACTCAAAGGCTTAAATTAGTAGGGACAAATAAAACTCCTCTCGCAAAAAAAGAGGTCACAGTAAGACAGACAAAACACGAGTTTCTCTTCGGCTGCGCCGAGTTCAGCTGTGTACAGCTGGCAAACGGGGAATTGCACGGACGGGATAAGGAACTTGCGGAAGACAGATTTGAAAAGTTCTTTGAGCTTTTCAATTTTGTAACGCTACCGTTTTATTGGGGTAGATTTGAGCCGGTGAAAGGAAAGCCCGACACAAAAAGGCTTTTAAAAGGTGCGCAGTGGCTTGTTTCGAAGGGATGCACAATAAAAGGACATCCGCTTTGCTGGCATACTGTAACTGCGCCGTGGCTAATGGAAATGACAAACGAGGAAATCATAAAAACGCAGCTTAATAGGATTCGCAGGGATGTGTCTGCGTTCGCAGATATTATAGATATGTGGGATGTAGTCAACGAAGCGGTTATTATGCCGGTCTTCGATAAATATGATAACGGTATTACAAGGATATGCAAGGAATTGGGAAGAATAAAGCTTTTGCGAGAAACATTTCTTGCGGCGAGAAAAGCGAATCCTTCTGCTTTACTTTTACTTAATGATTTTGAGACTGGCGAGGAGTATGCTTTCTTGATCGAAGCCTGTCTTGAGGCGGGTATACCGATAGATGCAATAGGAATCCAATCGCATATGCATCAAGGATATTGGGGAGTTGAGAAAACATTAAGAGTTCTTGAACGTTTTTCACGTTTCGCTCTGCCGATTCATTTTACTGAAACAACGCTTGTTTCAGGGCACATCATGCCGCGCGAGATAGTTGATCTAAATGACTATAAGGTGACTGACTGGCCTACAACTCCGGAAGGGGAAGAACGTCAGGCGCAGGAAACCGTGCTCCATTATAAGACTCTTTTTGCCCATCCGTTGGTCGAATCAATTACTTATTGGAATTTTGTTGACGGCGGATGGTTAAATGCTCCCGCAGGCTTTATACGCAAGGACGGCACTGCTAAACCTATGTATAGCGAAATTCTTAATCTTGTAAAACGTGAATGGTGGACAAAGACTGCGGCTCTTATGACAGATGATGAAGGAAATGTCAATGTCAGCGGATATTTAGGTGAATATGAGGTAATCTGCGACGGGGTAACCCGTAAGTTTGCACTAGATAAAAGCGGCAGACCGGTTGTGGTTACATTTTAGTTCGAAAAAGGGGTGAAAAATACAATTATGAAGATAAAGAATACAAAGTTTTTTATAATTGCTGTGTTAGTTTTGGGGCTCATAACGGTAGCGCTCATTTTAAGCGGACAGATTATGCCTGATCAGCCTGCTGAGCAAGCTGTTCAGTCTGCAGAACAGATAGCACAGACACCGACTGCTAAAACTCCGCCTGAGAAAGAACCTCCTTTAGAGCAAAAAGAGCTTGTACCTGAACCTTCGGAAGCTGCCGATGCTCTCATATTCAGCGGCTTTGAGGATGAAACGACACAAAATTGGGAGGCAAGGATGGGGTCGGAGCAGCTGTCAGTTACGAACGAAGCCGCTAAAAGCGGCAGGTTTAGCTTGAAAACGACAGGGAGAGAAGCGGCGTTTAATGGACCTGATTTGAATGTGATTGATATTATGCGTCCAAACGAAAGATATGAGATTTCCGTTTGGGTCAAGCTCTTGCCGGGACAAAACCCTGCACAGATGGTCTTGAGTGCCCAAAGAACACAAGCAGGGAGCCAAAATTTTGACAACATAGTCAGAGGCGTAGCCGCTAATTCCGAAGACTGGGTTCAGCTGAAGGGTACGTACCAGTTTGCTGAAGGAGTTGAAGGCCTTGACTTATATGTCGAAACAATAGACGGGACGGCATCTTTTTATATTGATGAGTTTATGGTAAGACATCTTGTGGCAAAGGCTGTTCAGGAGGATATCCCTGCGCTCAAAGACGTATTTGCCGATATGTTTACGATAGGTGCAGCAGTTGAGCCAAAGCATCTTGCAGGTGTACATGCCCAAATGCTTGAAAAACATTACAATCTGCTGGTTGCGGAAAATGTCATGAAACCTGAATCGATACAGCCCATAGAGGGAACTTTTAATTTCACCAATGCCGACAGGATAAGGGATTTTGCCCGTGATAAAGATATGGAGCTTCGTTTCCACACCCTTGTGTGGCACAACCAGGTGCCGGATTGGTTTTTTATTGATAAGGAAGGCAACAGGATGGTTGATGAGATTGATCCGGCAAAACGCGAGCAAAACAAAAAGCTCTTGCTGAATCGTCTGGAAACACATATAAGGACAATTGTTGAACGTTACCGGGATGATGTGGATTACTGGGAGGTTGTTAACGAAGTTATAGATCCGGCACAGTCAAACGGAATGCGTCAAAGCGAGTGGTATTTGATATCGGGGAAAGAGTTTATCAAGACGGCTTTTCGTGTGACTAGAGAAGCGGCAGGCGAGGATGCTATGCTTTCGATAAACGATTACAATACCCATCAGCCGAGAAAGCGTGATTTTCTTTATGATCTCGTTATGGAGCTAAGAGATGAAGGTATACGTGTAGACATTATAGGACATCAGACACATATAAATATTGAGTACCCAAGTATGGCGCTCATAGGCGAGTCGATTGAGAAATTTGCGGAAGCAGGCTTTAAAAATCATATTACCGAGCTTGATATAAGCGTTTATGCATATGGAGATCGTGCTAGTGCTTATAATGTGGTGCCGGAACACTTGCTTGATCGTCTGACTATCAGGTACAGAGATTTGTTTGACATTTTAAGAAATCTTGAAGCGTATATTGACGATGTGACATTTTGGGGGATAGGGGACGACCATACATGGCTTCACAACCGTCCTGTGCCTAGAAGAGATGCCCCATTCCTGTTCGATGAGAAACTTCAGGCAAAGGATGCTTTCTGGGCGGTAGTCGATCCTGATTGGGAGCCTTAAGTGTCAAATTTGTACTACATCTCGGAAGGCTTCGGCAGCATAATTTAAAAGTATTTGAATTTCCACATGTTTTGGAGGGAATAAAATGTTTGAGAAAGCACAAAAATTGGGACACAATAATAAACTTTGGTACAAAAAACCTGCGACTTCTTGGAACGAAGCGCTCCCTATTGGAAACGGAAGATTGGGAGCGATGGTTTATGGAAAAGTAAAGAGTGAACATATACAGCTAAATGAGGACAGCATATGGTATGGAGAACCGATAGATAGGAACAATCCGGATGCTTTGAAAAATCTTCCTGTAATAAGAAAACTTTTATTAGAGGGAAGATTAAAAGAAGCTGAACGATTGGCAACTATGGCGCTTTCCGGAGTTCCTGAAAGTCAGCGGCCTTACCAGACGATGGGAGATCTGTTTTTACATTTTGATATTGATGATTTGAATGTCGAAGATTATTCAAGGGTACTTGATCTTGAAAGCGCGACTATTACAGTGCGGTTTAGGGTTGGGGGAGTAAATTATACACGCAGGTATTTTTCGAGTGCAATTGATCAGGTGATGGTAGTGCGTATAGATGCCGATAGACCTGGATCCATTAATTTTACTGCAAATTTAAGGCGGGGAAGATATCTTGATGCCGTTAAAACTTCAAAAAACAACACCCTTCAAATGAATGTAAGTTGCGGCGGCGGTAAGGCGATCCGGTTTTGTGCCATGGTAAGTGTAATAAATGAAGGAGGCAGTGTTAATGCCATAGGTGAAAATATTCTGGTTGAGGGTGCTGACTCAGCGACTTTGATTTTGTCTGCCTCAACTAGCTTTTATCATAGTGAATTTGAGTCTTGGTGCTTTGAAGTTTTAAACAATGCGACAAGAAAGCCATATACTGAGTTGTTTAGCGATCATGTTGAAGATTACGTTAATTTGTTTAACAGAGTTTCATTGGAAATAGGATGCGAAACAAATTCAGATGAAATCTATGATCTCGATGCTGCTGAGAGGCTGGAAAGACTTAAATCTAAGGATGATGACCCGGAATTTATGGCGCTGTATTTTCAATTCGGACGTTATCTGATGATAAGCTGCAGCAGACCCGGCAGTTTGCCTGCAACTTTGCAAGGAATATGGAATCAAGATATGTTGCCGCCTTGGGACAGCAAATATACGATAAATATAAACACTCAAATGAATTACTGGCCGGCTGAATCCTGCAATCTGGCTGAATGCCATAAGCCGCTTTTTTCCCACATAGAAAGAATGCTTGAAAATGGGAAAATAACAGCTAAGGTAATGTATGGATGCAGTGGTTTTACAGCTCATCACAATACGGATATATGGGGGGACACCGCACCTCAGGATATATGGATTCCTGCCACATACTGGCCTATGGGTGCAGCATGGTTATGCTTGCATTTTTGGGAACACTTTGAGTACGGATTAGATAATGAATTCCTGCGGTGGGCTTATCCGATAATGAAAGAAGCAGCGAAGTTTCTTTTGGACTTTTTGATTGAGGACGATAAAGGACGACTAGTGACTTGTCCGTCGGTGTCACCTGAAAATATTTATATATCGGAGACAGGTGAAGTGGGAAGCTTGTGCATCGGACCGTCTATGGACAGTCAAATTTCTTTAACACTTTTTAGAAATTGCATCAATGCAGCCCGGATTCTGGGCATTGACACAGAATTTACAGAAGACTTGGAAGAAGCGATAAACAAGCTTCCAAAGCCACAAATAGGGAGACATGGACAGATACAGGAATGGTCTTTAGACTATGAAGAGGTAGAGATAGGACACAGGCATATTTCTCATCTATTTGGACTGCATCCAGGCAATATGTTTACGGGACGCAAAACGCCTGAACTTGCTTTAGCGGCACGAAAAACGCTTGAGAGAAGACTGGCTCACGGCGGAGGTCATACGGGCTGGAGCAGGGCATGGATTGTAAATATGTGGGCAAGGCTCAAAGATGGTGAAAAAGCACATGAGAATCTGCTTGAGTTGTTGAGACAATCTACGTTGAGCAATATGTTTGATAATCATCCTCCTTTTCAAATAGATGGGAATTTTGGCGGTACTGCTGGAGTTGCAGAAATGCTTTTGCAATGTCATGAAGGCGGGATTGAGTTTCTGCCTGCGATCCCAAAGTGCTGGCAAAATGGAAACGTAAAAGGGCTAAGGGCTAAAGGCGGTTTTTCAGTGGATATAAACTGGGATGATGGTAAATTAAGCAAAGCGGTTATTCATTCCAATTGCGGTGTGAAATGTGTTGTGTTAAGCGATCAAAAAATTTCTGTTGAATGTGAAGATGAACATATCCAAGTCAAGCAAAATGGATATGAATATTCTTTTGCAACGAAGACAGACAAGAAATACGATATAAGAATTTTGGGATTTACTCAAAGTTCAACATGAAATATTAAGAATCATATGAGCTTTAAAGGGAGCATAATGCTCTTTTTAAAGCTCATAATAGTAAAGATGCCTTTTCAATCAGTAAATATTTCTCCCGTGAATATCTGAAATTCCGGTTTTTCTATAAAAATATGAATTTATCACGTCGCACCATTCCTTGGTGTGTTCTTCCTGCAAGGTGAGCCTTGCAAGAATGTGCTCAAACCTATGCTCATCAATTTTTCCTCTGAGGCTTTCCCATTTGGCTTTCATATCCTTGACTTTTTGCACCCCTTCAAAATGTGTATCGTAGATATGCTGTATCAGCGTTTTCCCACTTTTTAGCTTATGAGTATAGGACAAGCGATGAAAAAACAGAATAAGTTCCTCAGGGCATGATGTCTGATATTCATAAGCATTTTCGTTTTCCTTGAAATATTGTTTGGTAAAACCTGTGCCTCCAGAAGATGTGCGATCAATGCCAATCATTTTATTATCTGCACGGTGATAAGTACCCCATGGCGAATACTCATAGCCATCAACACTTGGCCCATAGTGGCTGCCGGGCGTTACCATCCAACCTAATCCTAAGGGAGAAGTGTAACTTTCATAAACTAGCCAGGAGTCTAAAAGCATTTTTAATAAAACGCTTTCTATTTCACCGTCTTTTCCAAATGTAAGCCTGATCCACTCCTTGGTGATTTCTTCTGTTGATACATCGGGATTCCATGCAAGCTTGCCATAGCCATATAGATTAGCCTGGGCCAGGTAGTGCCCTGTCCAGTTAAAGTCATTACCGACATTGACAACAGCTGCAAATCCATTGAGTTTAGTCTCATGAAGCAAGCCGCCAACTACTTTTTTTATAGTAGAACCTTTGCCTTTGGCATATGTGTCAAAATTGAGAATTTCCTTCCACTGTGGTATCAGATAGCAAAGATGTATCTGCTGACCGGTGTATTCCTGGGTGATTTGAAGCTCAAGGATTTGAGATGTATGAGGCATAGCACCAAGCAGTGGGGAGACAGGCTCACGGACCTGAAAGTCCATAGGGCCGTTTTTAATCTGTAAGACCACATTATCTAGAAATGCACCGTCAAATTGCTTATAAATGTCGTATGCGGCTTTTGCTCTATCTGTTGTCACATCACGCCAATCTTGTTTGCAGTTATAAACGAAGCATCTCCAAATAAGAATTCCGTTATAGGACTTAAGTATTTTAGCCAGCATGTTTGCACCTTGGGCGTGATCACGTCCATAAGTGAGCGGTCCCGGTCTGTGCTCTGAATCAGCCTTGACTAAAAAGCCTCCAAAATCAGGAATCTCCTTATATAGATTGGATATAACACTTTCCCACCATTCGATGACTTTGAGGTCGCATGGATCTGCGGAATCCAATTCTCCTGATTGTATTGGGCTTGCGTAGTTGATTGATAAAAATGTACGAATTCCATACTCGCGAAAAACCTCCGCCAATTTTTTTGTGATGGAGATTTTTTGGTTTATCAATTCTGTTTCGTTTGAATGAACGTTGACATTATTTATCACTATGGAGTTTATTCCGACTGTAGCGAGTAATCTTGCGTAATCGATTAAGCGTTCCGTATTCTGGACGAGATTATTGTTTTCATAAAATATCGATTTTCCTGCGTAACCGCGTTCAATGCTACCGTCTAAGTTATCCCAATGATTGATCATTCTAAGTTCTGAACGAGGGTTTTCAAAGATGTACAGGTCTTCGAGGCTTTCTTCTATGGATAAATGCAACAAAAATCGGAATACTCCATAAAGGAGCCCGTTATCAGATTTAGCGGAAATTAAAATCCTTTTATGCCCTTTGGAAGAGATGGATTTTATAATAAAACCTTCTGTATTTAAGCCTTCTTGCTCATGAGATTCTAAAAGATCGTCAACAAAAGAAAATTGCCCGATTCTACCCAATATTATAGCACCACTGTCGGGAAGATAGTCAGTGCAATCAGGGTTAAAGCCTAGAAGTTCTTTAAGTCCGTTTTTTAACTCTTTTGATATAGCTTTTAAGTAAAGGTTATTCTCGTCCAACACTATTTTTGAACACGAAGAACTGTATTTGTCGATAATCTGCTTATCTTTTATTGGCTGAAACTTAAGCCAGCAAGTGTCGTAGCTTTTTGGCGTATTCATAAAGGAACTCCAATCAAATTAATTAAAATTAATGCAAGATAGGTAATGTTTTTTTATAAAACAATCAACGTATCGAAGAAAGTATATATTCTTAGATCCGCTGATGCGGTTTCTGATTTAAGCATCCTGAGTCTGGTTGAGTTAATACAATAATTAATCTATAAGATCGATTGGTCTAACTGCGGATTAGCTATTGATGTTACGCTGCTGCTGCAGTTAGACCACATAACACGTATTTTATGTATTGTTGAGTTTTAATCGAGCGGTCTTAAGTCACCGTCTTGGATTAAAAACAACATTATTGTTTTTGAAGTGGTTTTAAACCACTTCAAAAACAGCTCTAGCAACTTTTGTGCCTGTAAGCGATTCACTTCTCTTATCGGGTTGGCTTCCGCCGGCGTATACTTCGAAAACTCCGGACTCGATAACTTTCTCGCCTTCCTCGTTTATGAAGTACATTTTATCAGCAGGTATTACAAATTCCACAATTCTTTCCTCGCCGGGCAAAAGATGTATTCTTTGCACCCCGCAAAGGCTATATTTAGGTACTCTGCAGCTTGCCTCGACGTCTTTAAGATAGATCTGCACTATCTCATCCGAAGCGATATCGCCTATATTTTTCACCCTGACGCTCGCGTCAATATTTGAGTCGCGATTTATTTTACCAGCAGAAAGGGTGAGATCGGAATATTGAAAGCGCGTGTAGCTTAGTCCGTATCCGAAAGGATAAAGCGCTTCCTGCTTCATGTACTTGTATGTTCTGTTCTCCATTGAGTAATCCTTGAAATCAGGCAGTTCCTCTGTTGTTCTGTAGAAAGTGACAGGAAGCCTTCCAGATGGGCTGTAGTCACCGAATATCAGGGATGCTATAGCGCTGCCGCCTGAAGCTCCGGGATACCATCCTTGTATAATAGCAGGAATATTTTGGTCAGCCCATGTGACTGACAGCGCACTTCCTGCAAGCAGCACCAGTATAATCGGCTTGCCTGTCTTATGCACCGCTTCAAGAAGTTCTTGCTGAAGGCCCGGTAGATTAAGATTTGGTTTATCACCGCCTGCGTATACGTTTGAGACGTCACCTTCTTCGCCCTCTATATTTGCATCAAGTCCTAGGCACATGACGACGACATCTGATCTTTCCGCCGCAGCAATTGATTCGGCGAAGAAGTTTCTTGGAGCGGCAAGTCCCTCTTTTTCTTTGTAAAGATGGCAACCGTCTGAATAGTATATCCTTGTGTCCTCATTTACTGCCTCTCTAATTCCATCGACGACAGTTATATACTGTGAAGCAGTACCGAAATAGTTACCGAACAATGCGGCGCGGCTGTTGGCGTTAGGTCCTATGACAGCGATGGATTTTAATTTATTTTTATCAAGGGGCAGCAGATTATTGGCGTTTTTCAAAAGCGTCAAAGATTGTTTTGAAACATAAAGCGCATAGTCATTATGTTCTTTACAGTCGTTTAACTCATAAGGAATTGAGGTGAACGGAACTTTTTCCGGCGAATCGAAAAGTCCGAGCTTTAAACGCGTAATCATGAGTCTTGTCACGCATCTGTTGATTTCTTCTTCTGTAACTAAGCCTTCGTTATATGCTATCATTAAATTTAAATACATATTGCCGCAGTTTAAGTCACAGCCATTTTTAACCGCCAGAGCTACCGATTCGGGTGCGGTAGCGGTGACATGGTGGTGCTCGTGAAAATCTTTGATAGCCCAGCAATCTGATACCACGTGGCCTTTAAAGTCCCACTCGCCTCTTAAAATGTCGACTAAAAGCATTTTGCTTCCGCAGCAAGGTTCACCGTTGACGCGATTGTAAGCGCCCATCACTGCCTCGACATTTGCTTCCGTGACGCATCGTTTGAATGCCGGCAGATATGTTTCCCGCAAGTCTTTTGGCGAGGCTAAGGCATTAAAGCTGTGCCGTTCGCTTTCGGGTCCGCTGTGAACAGCGAAGTGCTTAGCGCAGGCTGCTGCTTTTAAATAAGTAGGGTGATCTCCCTGTATTCCTTTAATGAAAGCAACACCTAGACTTCCGGTTAGGTATGTATCTTCTCCGTATGTTTCATGACCGCGTCCCCACCTCGGGTCCCTGAAAATATTTATGTTGGGTGACCAAAAGGTTAAGCCCTTATAAATGTCATAATCTTGTTTTCTTTGCGATTCGTGAAATTTTGCTCTGCCTTCCGTTGAAATGATTTCTGCAACTTTAAACAGGATGTTTTCATCAAACGTCGCAGCCATGCCTATGGCCTGCGGGAACATCGTGGCGACTCCTGCACGTGCTACGCCGTGGAGCGCTTCGTTCCACCAGTTGTAAGCCGGTAGCCCAAGGCGGGGGATAGCTGGAGCTGAATGCAGCATTTGAAGCGTCTTTTCCTCAAGAGTCATCCTTGAAACGAGATCTTTTGCGCGCTTCTCAAAGCTGAGAGTATCGTCAAGATATGCGGGGATATTTTGCATAGTGTTACCTCCGGTTTGTTTATTACGGTAAATTCTATCAACAATAGGCGAAAGGTTCAAGATAAAAGAAAAAAAAGCTGTAAAGGTTTTGTGTTTAGCTCAGATTCCGCTTAATACCCGCCTGTTCCCCTCAGTTTGCAAAGACAGATTTCCTTTGAAATCTATGGTATAGTTAGCATCCGCATACTGCGCATGATTAAAAGCCGCCTTAAAAAGAGCGGGGTCAAGCACGACTTCATTCATACCCATTCGCCTTCTGCGTAAATTTATAGCCTCCAACGCTTTTTGCTGCTCAACACTGCTGTTGCCATCATATACCACATCAGAGCTGAAGCATGAAAATTAAAAAAGGGACAGAGTGAGAGATTAGAGCATCTGCTAAAATAATTTCTTCTCTAAAAAGGGCTGAACAAAATGCAAGGCAAATGGTATGATAGTATTGGAAAGGTGGGTGACAGATCTTGGACGATACTATCAGGGTATTTTCCGACAGGACGTTCGGTCCTGAAGATATTGAACTGATCCAATGGTTGAGCAAGACATATTCTAAACTGTCCAGAAGTGAATTAGCCGCAACAGTATGTGAGTTACTTAACTGGACAACACCGTCAGGCATGCCCAAAGTGCAACAATGCACAGCCTTCATGAATGAATTGGAGTCAGAAAATATAATACAATTGCCCGCAAAGCAAATGAACAAGGTACGAAAAGGAATGTCTAAGATAGCGGCTATTGAATTTGACACAAAGGAGATAAGTGGCGATATAGGTTGTTATGAGCCCATAAGCTTAGCAATAGCTCGTTCCTCTGACGAACATAAAAGATGGGGGGCTTACGTCAATCAATACCATATGCTTGGCTATAAAAAGACGTTTGGATCTCGGCTGAAGTATTTTATTCAGTCCGGAAAGAATGAGATTGGTTGCATACAGTTTTCTGCATCGTCTTGGGCATTGGAGAAGAGAGATAAGTGGATAGGCTGGAGTGTGGAAGATAAAAAAGAGAGGCTTCAGTTGATAGTCAACATCAGCCGATATCTGATTTTCCCATGGGTGAAGATAAAAAATCTGGCAACAAAGCATTATCTTTGGCAGCAAGGCAAATACAGGAGGACTGGCTGAGAGAATTCTGTTATGCTCCTGTATTGCTGGAGACATTTGTAGACAGCGAACATTTCATAGGAGAAGAAAAAGTAGAGCAACATTATGTATATGTGTTGGAATCCGTTGTCATATTGGATAATGGTATTACCCTGCCTCTACTTAGCGAATTTCTGGCAGGCCAGGATATGGTTTCAGATCCGGACATGTCTAGTACAGAGGAAAACCCCGTTACCATTGATGCCAAAAAGCAGGATTGCGAACGAAAGGCATTTCGCAGATTGGCGGCAAAAATCAAGGAATTTTTCAGAAATACTCTGATTTCCATCGTTGTTGATGGGTTGTATGCTTGTGGTCCTGTCATTCAACTGTGCACCAGAAACAAGTGGGGCTATATGATTGTCCTGAAACCGGATGCCCTGAGAGCTGTTTGGGATGATGCACTAGGCATTATGATGCTGGATAAAGATAATCGTCTTCGGGTAACGTGGGGAAATCGTACCCAAGACTATGCATGGGCAAACGACATCGAATACGAATATAGGGATAACAATAATGCTTTTCGCAGATTAAAGCTCCAAGTGGTAATTTGCTATGAATCATGGATTGAAAACCATAGCCGAAGCACAGGCAAAGTAGAAGGACGCAACACACGTTATGCATGGCTTTCTTCCACTCCGTTAAATCAAAGTAATGTTTTTAAGCGTTGTACGAAAATGGGCAGATATCGCTGGAAAATCGAAAATAACATTCTAACAGAAAAGCACCAAGGCTATTTCTATGAACATTGCTATTCCTATACATGGAGAGCTATGGAAGGATATCATTATCTGATGAAAATCGGTCGTTTTCTCAATGTTATGGCCGTTAACAGTGAATTGTTGAACGAACAAGCTGAGAAACTTGGGATTCGAGGATTTATCAAAAGATTATGGATAATATGCAATGCTGGTTACCTTGATCATGAACGTATTTTAAATGCTGCAGACAAGCTGCGGCAATGGAGGTTAGTACCTGCATCTTGAAACATAATCATAGGGATAATTTTTACAAAAGAGCAACCTTATTACGAGGCTTATTTCCTGTCCCTATAAGTTGAAAACAGGTTCTTTTTATTGAATTGCAAGGTGTTGTATAACGTCTATGGTTGTATTGGTGATACAAAATTATGGATTTTCGCATTGCTGAACATTGTTTTAAATTTTCATGCTTCAGCTCTGGGATTCGCAATTTTCTCTTGACTTTTTGCTATGCATTGCTTGATAATGTATAGGTAACGCTATAAACTATTATCAGAGAGGAGTGTTGCACATGGCGCAAGTGAATATCCGAATTGACGATAATTTGAAAGAACAAGGAGAAAAGCTATTTAAATCCCTAGGCATGAATTTTTCATCGGCGGTCAGTATCTTCATCAGTCAAGCGGTGCGGCAAGGCGCTATCCCGTTTGAAATTACAACCAGGATTGATCCGTTTTACTGTGAGTCCAACATGAAAATATTGCTGGAGGCTATTCAGGAAGCAAACGAGGGTAAGCTAACCGCCCATGAGCTCATAGAGGAGTAGCTGCCTATGGAAAAATTATGGACGGATAAAGCCTGGGAAAACTATTTATATTGGCAGAATCAGGACAAAAAGACGCTGAAACGGATAAATCAGCTTATCAAAGATATTGAGCGTAACGGTTATGAGGGCATAGGAAAGTCGGAGGCACTCCGAGGTGATTTGTCCGGATGGTGGGCGCGTCGCATAGATGATACTCACCGATTGGTCTACCGTCTAGAAAACGGGAAGCTTATAATTGCGGATTGCCGTTCACACTACGGCGACAAATAATAGTAAATGCGGAATGTAAAGGTATCCGCTAAAATCAAGTTACCTTACCGGTAGAAATATGCCGCTTTTATTCCCGAGCCTGACAGCTATACTGAGCACTATTAATGTCATATGCAAGTATTGCCCCGCAGTTATCTTCAAAGCATTTATCCCTCTTAATTCTGCTCATGGCTTAAAATATCCGGATTACCCTATTAATGAGGATGGCGTGCCCTGCTGTCCTAATGATTCTACACTTCCAATGAAACCCGGGGTGTGAATATCCTTTAGTGTAAATGGAATAATCAACCAAATGTTTGTCGATAATTCTAATGCAGCATAAATCGGGCAACGCTGAGGAGTCCCCAACGCTTGCTGCAGCTTGTACGATGAATGGCGGACTTTATTGTTCGCCGTTTTTCTATTTATCGATAAGCTCTTCGTCTATGTTGCGGAATACATGCTCATAAAAAAGAGAGGCGCCCATGATTTCTCCAATTTTTCACGTATTCTTGGATTCATCTAACGATAGGTTTCAAAGAGACTTCTCTGTAAGTGTTTATCATTTGTTCTGAACATTCGTTATCTCCTTTGTATACCATGCTTGTTATTATATGCTACACATAATATATATCAAAAAGGCCTTGAAGTCTAGTGTTTTCAACATTCTTCAGCAATTTTATGAAGTTTTCAAGGTGCAAAATACCAATGCCTTGGACTTCTAATTAAGAGTTATTGCAGCAGAATCAAAGAATCGTTTAGACAAAGAACTGAGATATAACATAATCCGCATATACCCTCCTAATAAAACATAATAACTCTAGCGGCTCTTCTTTTTGAGTTTCCAGCCCAAGACGAGCACACTTGTAAGCTTAGTGATATACATTACTAACATTATCGGGATTGTAACATAATGATACATAGGATGAAAACGCTCAGGAACCCATGGAGCCCATATTGGCAGTTGAAAGACAAAATCTATTCTTAAATTAATTAGTAACAACCCTACAGGTATGACTACAATCGAAAATAGACCAACTTCGTACAATCGTAAGAAAGGAAATCGAAAATCTTCTTTTATTGATAAAAAAGGGAATAAAGTTTTTGCAGTTCTTATTGCCAGATACGCAGGAAGAATAGCATGCAAAAAGCCAGAAAATGAAAAACCTAATATGAAAGATCCCAGAATAACTAATATGTCCATAGAACCCCCCCTATCCGAAATTCTGTATACATATACATTAACGGATGCTTCTTATAGCCGAAGCACCCGTTAATGCCACAATATAACTCGGAATTGCTATTATTTACTGCATGGAATAATATTTACCAAGGGAAACATGGATGAAACGGGTAATAGTCACAATGCATGAGAGAAGGATTAAAAGACGCACGCTGTCTGGCTGGTTGACTACACCATGGCATAATACAAAACCCATTAAGCCAATCAACAATCGCACTTACCATGACTTGGGCAGTTGCAGCCACACCAGCTATTACAAACTTTTGTTCAATGATCAGCATAGCTCTAATTACCATATCAACTGCGGAACGGGTCACAGACCTGCCTGCACTTATCAGTGCTTTTGCTGCCGTTACCGCTGATTGGGTAATTGCTATACCAGCGTTTTTTAGTGCTTTTCCTGCTGCAACTGTAGCGGCGGTAATCGCCACTCCTGCTAACATCAGCTTGCCCGCTACATAGAGCGATGCTGTCGTTATTGTCACTCCCGCCATTTTTAAGGCCGCAATCACTGCCGTTTTAATCGGAATAAGCCATACAGGATTTACTTCCGTAAACAACATCAGCTGTCCGCCAATCATTACTACGGAGAAATCTTCAAGCGCGACTGCTTCAAAACCATCTTCAGTTGGCAATAGAATCGCATCGTCCTGTCTCCTGAGAGGGAGTTCTTGCCCATCATCCGAAAGTGCGTAGAAAGGCATATCAAAAGGAATGTTAACATACCCTTCCTCAGTTTCATACATCAGAACCAGTTGTCCGTTAATCAGCTGAACCTCTGCATCAAGATACTGAACTTCCCGAGCATTTTGCCTTCCGCGACCTCGCGATTCACCCCGGTCTCCTCTTTACCTTGCAGCAACAGGCGTCACGAAAACCGTGAGCAACAAAATCACCGTCAATACAACCGAAATCATTTTCAAACTCTTTTTCATCATTAACGTTTCAACTCCTCTTTACTCGTTATATTTTCTGGCAACCTCCGCCAGCTTCGTGCTTACTCCTCTCCACTTTGATTTAGCAGATATTGCCTTCATGCCAATACTATAACCCCCCAGTCATACGTCAAGCCATATCATGTAAAAGATTTGTTAAATTTGTGTTAACTCGTAATAGACAATAATTATTCTCGTTCTGCAAATGAAGTAGCCGAGGTAAGGACGAAAACTTGGCTATGCCTGTGCTGTTCCCACAATATCGAAAGATGAGGTACTAGCCAACGTTTACCTCGCCCATTTTAGTGGTGATTTTATAATTTTTAAAGGAAAATCGGATTTAAAACATGCAGCATTTTTAATCATCGCCATAACCCTTTCCAGTATTTTAAAGTCTCCTTTGTAATAGCTGCAGCGCTTCCGCGCCTCTATTTTGTTCTAGCAGAAAACTTGTATATACTCTGTATGCGGAGAGCTTTATTGGTGTTACTGCTGTCAGCTCCATTAATATTTACTCAGCCTGTGTAGTTTCACGGCATCAAGAAGCACTCCTGCCAGGGCAAGGTTTAATTCTGACGGTGCTGTTACTTCCGCAAGTCCTTGCAGTAATATTTCCTGCGCCTTTTCCGGCTCGCCCTGCATTATGTATGCTCCTGCCAAGCCTTTATATGCTTCAACCATCTTAGAGTCGATATCAAGTACGGCATAAAAGGTTAATATCGCTTGTTCGAAATTATCCTCGCTTAAGTACTCGATTGCAAGCTGCTGCTTTTCAATGGCGGCAGCGGTATCAATCAGTTTTCTTTGCCCGCAGCCGGTAATGCTAAGTATGCTTAGCAACATGAGCAGGATTAGTAGAATAATGATAGTTTTTTTCATTTTCTTTAGCCTTTCCTTCTATTCATCCAATGACTTTTGGTTATTAAATACATTCGTATGTCGATGGTATAAGGCATTTACATTGTCCTCGCCAAAGATCAATGCGAGGTTACTTTGCGGGAGTGGATCCTCGCCCTTCTTCTTAGCATACTTCACTTGTTTCAGTGACTCTAGGATCTTAAATACCCCTTTCTTTAAATTCACCCTCTACTAATATAACGATTGAAAGTGGGTAAATGTGACATGTTTTTGAAAAAAATTTTAACTCGTTTATTTTACTTAGTAACATGGGGTTTTCTTCGATAAAAAACCAGATATCAACAGCAATACTGACTATATCAACGGCCGGGTCATGCATCTAGATTTTCCGCCATCACACTTTCAATCTGTATTCAGGACATATGTGCCAATCCGCTTGATCTCGGAAGCGCTAGGCCTTGAGGTAACTTTTAACCTAAGACGAGGAAGTCCTTCACTTGATATTTGGACTGGGATTATGGATAATGCGCCTATTGTTTATGAATGATGAAACCTTGGCAAAGGGAGCCTGTAACAAAGTCGAGTAAGCGGAGTGCGTCACCGCGTCCGATTCTCTTAGACCCGATTTACCCCATTAAGGTATTTTGAATCAGTAAGGGAAAAAAATATTTTTAAAAGTATGTCACCATATCACACTTTCCATCGTTATATAAGTAGAGGCAAAAAATAACGGAAGGGGGATAACACCACCCGCACGAGCATTGCCGGCAACGCAGCGATAAACAATACAAGATTTAGACAGGAATTCGGTCCCGACAACATCATGGATTTCTGGAATAATTGGGCGGGATTCTCTTTCACCGGGGTACAAAACAATAGGGCGGCTGCTCAAAATGCGTTTTACGATGCTGTACGCAGAGGGATTATAATCTTGGATGAAACAGATTCGCAAATTACGAATGCTAGAGTGACTGAATTGCGCAATTCTGGTATGTGGAGACATTTTTAATAATATTTACATAAAATGAAGCGATCCCAAGAAATAATTTGCGTCTTTTGGCTGCTGCTTATGTATAATAGGCAGTAGCCAATCGGCGTACTATTTGACTAGACGGAGGAAAGTTGGAAAAGTGAGTAGTTTAAAAGCACCTAGACTTCTAAAACTCAGCCTTATTGCAACTATATCGGTGATTTTCTTAGTCGCTGGTATGTGGATAGTGCCTAATTTCAGAAATTGGTGGCATGAGTCGTTTCCACCTCCAAGAATTGAAGAAGTTGATGATTGGACTGAGCGTTCTGACTGCATTGAGAATTTGCAAACAAGATCAAGTGCAATTATTAGAGCAGAAATTCTCACAAAAGAACCAGGTTCGCATAATGTTATAGGTGATTCAGAACGACTTGAAACATTGTACAATGAATATCAGGTTAGGGTTTTGGAAGTGTTCAAAGGCCAAGTAGAATTAAATGATATTATGGAAATATATCAGTATACCCATAGAAAGCTCCATGATCATTTTAACGAAATGCTGGTAAGCGAGAAGCGTATAATTTTTACACCTCTTGAAATCGGTGATGACTTAATATTGTTCTTATTACCCGGATATAGCGGGCGAAGTATCATTACCTCACAAAGCGCTTATCGCTCTAGATTTGGTGTGGATAACTGGATATTTGATAGTCATGATCCGCGAAATGGATTGATCCTCACAGCTGATGATTTATTGGAAATTACTGCATTATCAGATTTATCCATTCGATGCAATGAGTGATGCAACGAGTGGATTCGTGAGAATGAAAAATCCATATGATCTTATACAGTAGGGGAGGAATATGAGTATTACAATACTCAGCAATAAGAGAAAGGTTTCCGGCATGAAAGCCTAATTGTGGGTGGTCGCTACTGAATTTTTTGAATATTTGCAAAAATGCCTGATTTTCTATCGGGTATTAAGCGGAATCTGAGGTTTAGTATATAGGGTCAATTATTGAGGAGTATTATGGTGTTTTAAAATTAATTGCGGATGTTATTTACATTCGCAGTTTGTGTATCCCATCTTGCAGAAATATTTCGTAGAAGGATTGATTAAGCCTTCGCTTTCATCTGTGATCGATAATGCAGAGGAGTGCAATTGATACGCTTTTTGAATTTATTTATAAAATAGTCGACGTTTTGGAAGCCAACCTTGTCTGCCACTTCATATACTTTCATGTCGGTCGTGCGAAGAAGTTTTTGTGCCTCTTCAATACGGATTTTGTTTAGATAGTCATGAAAGTACATATTGAAATGTTTTGAGAACAGTTGCCCCAAATAAACTGGGTTTATATAAAATACTTCGGATAATTTTTTAAGGTTGATACTTTGGTGATAATTAGCATGGATATATTGATCGATTTTCATCATAAGTCCGTTCGATTGCTTTAACTTAAGATCCGTTATGAACTGTGCGTAATCATTGCATATATTGCATAGTAACAGCTTGAGATCATCTATGGAAGAGTTCGCGTCAATGATAAGCTGCTGATGTTTTTCAATGAAATCACCCGCAATTCCTCCTAAAGCATGAACGGTTTTCATAGCCTCAACGAAAAGATGGTTACTAAATGCCGTAACTAAGCTTGATGGAAGCTGCTTTTTGCTTAAATCGCTTAGATATTTGTCGATTTCCTCTTCAATTGCCATAGAATCATTTTTTAATATGGCAGACATCAAAGCTTCTGATAAAAAAATATCGGTATGCTTGCTCTGCGAAAAGTCGCTATGTTTAAATAAATCCGCCTTTATTTCTGACAATGCGTTTATAAGGGTTTCCTCATCCACTGGTTTTAGAATATAGTGGTTCACGCCGTATTTCATTGCTTTTTGGGCATAGGAGAAATCATCGTACCCGCTTATTATGATAAACTTAGGGTTAAGGTATAGTTCCTTAATACATTTTCTTATAATTTCAAGCCCCTCGATTTCAGGCATTCTGAGATCAGTTAAAACCACATCTGGTTTTTGCGCAATTATCTTCTCTATAGCTTCCTCGCCGTTATAGGCAACCCCAATAATTTCGTATCCGTGCTTTTCCCAGTCTATTAAAACTTTCAGCCCTTCTATGAAAAAAGGCTCATCGTCCGCAATGATAATTTTAAGCATCTTTTCCAACCCCTTTTATCGTTATGTTGACGTAATCTTAAGCGGTATATGGAGCAAAACTTTCGTGCCCTCGTTTATTTCGCTTTCGATTCTGAAAGCGAAATCATCTTTATAAAACAACTTAAGCCTGGCATATACATTTTTAATACCAATGCTTTTTCCTTCATAAGATTCGTTTTTAATGTTTTCCATAAGATTATCCAAAGTATTCTTATCCATGCCCTTACCGTTGTCGCTTATTTGAATTTGCATAAAGTTATCCATGCTTTCAATCTCTATTTCAAGCACACCTGGATTTTTGCTTTTTTCGATCCCATGAACGCATCCGTTTTCAACAAAAGGCTGTATGGTCATCTTCGGGATGTTTAGTAATCGCGTTTTTTCGTCAAGATTGATACTATAAGTGAATCTGTCTCCGAATCTGTATTTCTGGATTTTTAGAAAGTCCTCAATAAAGCCGATCTCCTCCTCTATAGAAATAAGATCATTTGACCAGTGTAAAAGTTGGCGGAATGTCTTCGAGAGTGATTTGATTATGTCGGCGGTTTCGGTTTCGTTTTTAAGCAAACTTCTCATTCTGATAGTTTCTAAGGAATTAAAGAGAAAGTGCGGGTTTATCTGACTTTGAAGCGCATTAACCTGCGCCTGCTTTCTTTCGATCTGAAGATTTTTCTTTTGTATGTTTGATTGGTAAACATCGTATATCAGCATCTGCATTTTTTTAATCATATTATTGAACGTAACTATAAGCCTGCCTATTTCGTCTTTCCCCTCGTTGCATGAAAGCTCGTTGAGATTATCGTCCTTTAAATTCTGGATGTGGTCTGTAAGGTCGACTAGTCTGTTAGTTAAAGACTTCGAGAGCGTAAATATAACAAATGTACAAAAGAGCAGGTTGGCAAGGGCCAAATAAACGACAAACCAGCGCGCCTCACGCAATATGGCGTAAAAAGCGTCAGGGGGCAGCGCTATTGCTATCCGCCACTCCCTTATGAAACGTTCGAAGTTTTTGAATAGAATAGTGGTTTCCGGGTCGAATTCGATCTCTTCAAAATTGTGGACATACGAAGTCGAGTACCCCATATAGGCGGGGTCGTTTGAATACATTACCTCGTTTTGATCATTTAGTACAAAAAATGTTCCATGCAGGTTCTCGTCTTTAAGAACTTCGTCGAAAACTGAAAATCTTAAATCGATCCTCAGGAATTTTTCAGTGCGGTAAAAATGCGCGGGAAAGTGGTTTAACGTGCGTATAAGGCTTAGTCTGCGCCTTATAACATTTGGCGCAAAATGATCGGGCATGAAACTAAAATGCATTAGAAGCTTATGAGGTTGTTCTTTAAGTGTCGAATACCAATCCAAGCTTTGCCTTTCATCGGTTAATAGCCTGAATACTCCCGCGCTACCTATTGTGTGATTGTCTGTATAGATAGTAATATTCTCCATATGAGGGAAAACGGGAAAATATTTGTTGAATGTAAAAGAAAGGACATCTTCGTAAGCTATAAAAAAGTCGAAAAAGCTTGGATATTGGCGCTCTATGCCTTCATAAAGAGTGCGATCTACATGAAGTATATGAGAAATTGTAATGATATCCTCGATGTAAGTTGAAATATTTTCAGATATTCGATCCATTGACAATTTTATATGCTGCACTTCCTGTTCATACAGGTTATCTGATATTCGAATGTAGAAAATTGCGTTTATAGATACGATAGGGATAAAAACGCAAAAGATATACAATATCAATATCTTTGAGCGCATTTCGAAGAATTTGCCTCGTTAGAAAAAATAAAATTCTCTTGCAAATTTCCACTTTGTGTTTTATAGTATTATTGACTAAATATATAAAGGCGACGACAGGAAAAGTAGGGCGTATGGATAGGGTTACAGAGAGCCGGTCATAGGCTGAAAGCCGGTACCGTTCAAACAGTCTGAAAGTCATCCTTGAGCCGCAATGCCGAATATTTGAGTAAGCGTTGCCGGTAGTATCCGTTATAATACAAAGGCATATTGTATGTGCTTTTTAACGAGGCTTCTTTTGAAGCGAACATGGGTGGTACCACGAAAAAATGCTTTTCGTCCCGTCAGGTTTTTACCGGGATGAAAAGCTTTATTATTTTCAAGCTCTTTTTATGAGGGCTAATGGGAGGGAATGAAATGATACTAAAAGGTGCTCAAGTTGTTATAGAGTGTTTGAGAGAACAGGGCGTAGACGTGGTTTTCGGTTTCCCCGGTGGGGCGATTCTGCCTGTTTATGATGCTTTGTATGACGCAAAGGACATAAATCATATTTTGACCGCTCACGAACAGGGGGCGACCCATGCGGCTGACGGTTATGCGAGGGCAACGGGCAAGGTTGGAGTGGTCATAGTGACGTCAGGGCCGGGCGCTACCAATACAGTGACGGGGATAGCCACCGCAAATATGGATTCGGTACCGATGGTTGTTATCACGGGGCAGGTGGCTTGCTCTCTTTTGGGCAGAGATTCCTTTCAGGAAGTTGACATAACCGGAGTGACTGCGCCTATAACAAAACACAATTACATCGTGAAAAATCCGAAGATGCTTCCGGACATAATGAGGGAAGCTTTCAGAATTGCCCGTACGGGCAGGCCGGGTCCGGTACTCGTCGATATCCCTAAGGATGTGCAAACATCGGATATTGATTTTGAGAGTATTACTGTGGATACTTCCTATGTCCACGAGGACACCTTTCATCCTGATTACTGTAAGCCACAGATTTGGGACAAAAGTATAGAAGAAGCGGTGAAGGCGCTTGAATGCGCTGAGAAGCCTGTCATATACGCCGGAGGAGGCGTAAAGATATCGGGTGCAAACGGTAAACTGGTGGAATTTGCCGAAAAAATAAAAGCGCCCGTCGTGTGTTCGTTTATGGGAATGGGATCGTTTCCCGGCAGCCATCCGAATTTTATCGGTATGGTAGGAATGCACGGCACGCGATCGTCAAACTATGCCGTATCTAATTGCGATCTTCTGATAGCTGTCGGTGCACGTTTTAGCGACCGTGTGGTTAGCAGGGTTGATAAATTCGCATCCAAAGCAAGAATTATCCATATAGATATCGATCCCGCCGAACTCGGGAAAAATGTAAAAGCGCATATCCCCATATGCGGTGACGTTAAAAAATCAATTGAAGCGCTTTGTGAGAGTGTCAAAGAAAAAGAACCAAACGGCTGGAATCAGCAAATTAAGTCATGGCAAAGCCTGCATCCTTTGAAATGCAATCCTGAGAGTGCGCTGAGTCCTCAGTTTATTATAGAAAAGCTCTACGAAGTAAGCGGCGGCAATGCTATAATAACTACAGAGGTAGGACAACATCAGATGTGGGCTGCCCAATTTTATAAATATGATAATCCAAGATCATTTATATCATCGGGTGGCTTAGGTACTATGGGTTATGGATTAGGCGCTGCGATTGGCGCTTGTATCGGTGTGGGGAGCGAAAAGCGCGTTATAAATATTGCGGGAGACGGCAGCTTTAAAATGAATTCGACCGAACTTGCGACTATTTCAAGATACAAGCTGCCTGTAATACAGCTAGTACTGAACAACCATGCGCTCGGCATGGTGCGCCAATGGCAGACACTATTTTTTAAAGGCAGGTATTCGCAGACCACCCTTGGCGGAGATGTAGACTTTGTGAAGTTAGCTGCGGCTTACGGCATCAAGGGAGTAAAAATCACCGATAACGACCAGGTGGAGCAAACGTTAAAAGATGCACTCTCAACACTTGAGCCTATTGTCATTGAGTGTGAAATAAATTCCGATGAAAAAGTTTTTCCTATTGTACCGCCCGGCGCTGCAATAGATGATTTAATAGACTGAAAGGGGTTTTGTCAATTGGATAAAAAGGTACTCATTACTTCAAGGTCATTCGGATCTGTCGGAAACGAGCCGTTGAACATCTTAAGGGAACACGGCATAGAAGCGCACTTCACCAAAGGTTCGGGGCTACTTAGCGAGGATGAATTCATAAAGGCGCTCTCAGGGTTTAAGACGTTAATCGTTGGTAATGATAAGGTTACCGCAAAAGTTTTATCACACTCGCCGGATCTCGCTATGATTTGCAAGCATGGCACAGGAGTGGATAATATTGACATAAAAGCCGCGCAGGCGAACAATGTTGCGGTTACCAACGTGCCCGCAACAAATGCCGATGCCGTTGCCGATCTCACCTTCGGACTTATGCTTGATGTGGCAAGAAGGATTTCATATGCGGCTGAAACCGTAAAACAGGGCAAATGGTCAAAGATTACGGGAGTCGACGTGTGCGGCAAGAGTCTTGGGCTTATCGGACTGGGGGCGATTGGAAAAAGGGTTGCGAAAAGAGCCCTGGGTTTTGATATGAGAGTTATTGCGTTTGATCCGATGATTGAAAAGGCGCCGGACGGGATGCCGATTGAGATTTTGTCCTTTGAAGAAGTTCTTAAACAATGCGATTTTTTATCGCTTCACGTGCCTTTAAACGACAAAACCAAAAACCTAATAAGCTACAAAGAGATGGCTATGATGAAAAAGGGAAGCTTCATAATAAATGCGGCAAGAGGTGGTGTGCTAGATGAGCAGGCGCTTTATGAAAATCTCGTCAGCGGACATATCAAGGGAGCCGGACTTGACGTTACAGAGAACGAGCCGCCCGTCGGAAGCCCTCTTTTGAGTCTTGACAATGTTACGATAATTCCGCATATGGCGTCGCATTCGATTGAGGCTATAAATGCGGTGAGCGTTGCTTGCGCAAAAAACGTGGTCAGGTTTTTCGGCGGGGCTGAGCCTGTGAATATAGTGAAGTAAGAATTGGTTTCGATATAACTTGAAACAATAGGCTGTTTTGAATTGTGCCATCTAATTGCACCAAAGCCTTAAATATGGTATATTTCGATATGGTTGTGATTTTTTTGACCAAGTTTTTGGTCATGTATTTTAAGGAGGTTTTCAGCATGAGCAGTTTAAAAGGCGTCGCATTGTTTGGTCAGTCAGGCGGGCCTACGTCCGTGATAAATGCGAGCGCAGCGGGAGTTATTGAGGAAGCGTTGCGCCAAGAGTGTATAACCGGCGTGTACGGCATGGCAAACGGAATTAAAGGTGCGCTTTCGGGTACTTTCTATGACATGTCCAAAGAAGACAAAAGAGAATTGGAATTACTCAGAACAACACCTTCATCAGCTTTAGGATCTGTTCGCTACAAGCTTAAGCATTATGATGAGGATGAGAGAGACTATGCAAAGCTGTTAGACGTTTTTCGCAAGCGTAATGTAAGATACTTTTTCTACAACGGCGGCAACGACTCCATGGATACCTGCAACAAAATAAGCAAATATATGAAAAAGGTAGGATATGAGTGCCGCGTTATGGGTGTGCCGAAAACAATAGACAACGATCTTGCTATGACAGATCATTGCCCCGGCTATGGCAGCGCAGCTAAGTATGTCGCCACCTCTACGATGGAAGTTTATCATGACGCAAGGGTTTACGATACCGGGATGATAACCGTGCTTGAGGTGATGGGTAGAAATGCGGGATGGCTTACGGCGGCAACCGCACTTGCGTCCTACAAAGGCAATGGACCGGATCTAATTTATCTTCCGGAAACAGCCTTTGACATGGATAAATTTTTCGATGAAGTATCGGCAATCTACAAGAAAACCGGAAAAGTCATTGTAGCTGTTTCCGAAGGAATAAAAGATGCTTCAGGCAAGTACATATCCGAATATGGTACTGACATGGCAAAAACTAAAGATGCATTCGGCCATGCGCAGATGGGCGGACTGGCGGCTACTTTGGCAGCATTGGTGAAGCAAAAAACCGGGGCTAAAGTCAGAGGCATTGAGTTCAGCCTGCTTCAAAGGTGTGCAGCTCATCTTGGCTCATTGACAGATGTAAATGAAGCATATCTTGCGGGTCAGATGGCGGTAAAGTACGCCGTTGAAGGGAAAACCGACTACATGGTGGCTTTTGAAAGAGAAGAAGCAAAAGAATATAAGTGTGCGATTAAGCTTGTGGAACTTGACAAAGTGGCAAACACAGAGAAAAAGATACCTCTTGAGTGGATAAACAAGGATGGAAACGGACTAAACGAGCAGTTTATCAAGTATGCTTTTCCGCTGGTTCAAGGTGAATCCGCTCCTCCGTTTGAGAACGGACTGCCAAGGTTCGCAAAACTTAAAAAAGTTCTCGTCTAAATATTGGGGACGGTTCTATCGATGGGACAGATCTACTGTTCGCTTTTGATTGAATATTTTTCTGAATAATTACATGAAACCAGCATGATGAGTAGTGCTGGTTTTTTGTTTTGCCATGTCTAAAATCACACATGTCCAAATTAACACATGTCCAAATTAACACTTGACACAAACATTAAATTACTAGTACAATAGTAAAATAATATTTCATATGGAGGTATAAATTATGCTTCTCACAACATGCGATATCAATGTGGATTATAAAATCTTAGGAATGGTTAAAGGTTCGTCCATGCGTGCGGTTCACTTAGGTAAAGACATCTTAGCCGCGTTAAGAAAACTTGTGGGCGGAACTGTCACTGAGTACGCTTCTTTAATTGATGAGGCCCGCGATGAAGCGTTGCAAAAAATGATTTCCGAAGCTGAGAAAATAGGCGCAAACGGTATAATTGTCATACGCTTTTCAACCACCACAATTACGACTGGTTCCGCTGAAATCATAGCTTACGGCACAGCGGTAAAAATATAAAGAGCAGGATGGAGTGTTAAATGCCATCGAGTTTTTTTTCTGTCAATCCTTACAGCTCGGAGCCGGTGTACGAACAGTTGAAATCCCAAATCAAAAAGGGTATATACTGGGGCACCCTTAAGCCGGGAGATAGGCTGCCCACCATAAAAGAGATGTCAGTGGCTTTATCGGTTAATCCGAACACTATAGCTAAGGCCTTCAGAGAGCTTATTTTGGAAGGATATCTCATTGGCGAGCCCGGCGTTGGTACTTTCATAAATGAAAAAAATCAGCAAGCGCTTGATGATACTAAGAGGCAGTATTTCAGAAGACTTATTCAGGATTGTTTTAAAGAAGGTAAGGTCATGGGTTTCAATTGCATTGAAATGGATAGTGTCTGGAAAGATATTTTGGCTGATTTTGATAAGGAGGAAAATAATGCCTGAACCTGTTATTAAATTGGAATCAGTGTGTAAAAGTTACGGCAATACGAAAGCTCTTGCCAATCTTACATTCAGTGTAGAAGCACAATCGATCTTTGGGTTTCTCGGACCTAACGGAGCCGGAAAAAGCACCACTATAAAAATCTTAATGGGTTTGCGAAAGTCAAGCAGCGGACAGGCGTTTGTTTTCGGCAATCCAATCAAAGGGCGCAATCCGGCTATACTTTCAAGAATCGGATATGTGCCTGAGACGGATTCATTGTATCCTTCTTTTACCGCGAATCAAATCATAGCAACGGTTAAGCCCTACTATCCAAATTGGGATATTGGGCTTGAAAAAACTTATCTTGAAAAATTTGAATTGCCGCAAAACAAAAAGATCTCTGAGTATTCGCTTGGTATGAAAAGAAAGCTTCAGCTATTACTTGCGCTATGCATAAGACCGGAGCTATTGATTATGGATGAGCCTACTTTGGGGCTTGATCCGATAATGAGATACAAATTCCTTCAAACGCTTGTGCTTGAAGTGGCACAAAGCAACATAACAATATTTTTTTCGTCCCATAACCTATCTGAAGTGGAGAGAATCTGCGATACCGTTGCATTCATAAAAAACGGACAGCTAATCGAGCTTAAAAAGATGGAAGAACTCAAGAAAAAGGGACAACGTTTAAGGGTGGTATTCCAAAAAGACATTCCGCAATCTGCGCTTGCTATACCCGGTGTGGAAATACTTGAGGGAAGCGGGAAACATTATATTTTTTCAGTAAGCGGTGATGGAGCGAAAGCTTTGGAAGAACTTAACAAACTTCCGGTATTTATCATGGAAGATATGGATTTAAGCCTTGAGGACATTTTTGTTGAGAAGATGGAGGAAAAGTAGATGGGTATATACTATAAGGAGTGGATTGAGAGCAGATGGAGGCTTGTAACGGGGATAATTGTCCTGACTGCATTATCGCTTTTTAACGTTATAATGTACCCGTGGATTCAAACTTTGATGACTCCCGATATGGCACGTCTAATGGAATCAATGATGCGGCAGATGATGCCGTTTATCGATATGCCTGCTTTAGAACCTATGTTCGATTCATGGAATACTTATCTTTATGGCTCGTGGATCAGCAAGACATTGTATCAGACAATAACAATATTTATATTGTTAGCGGCAGCGCCCCTCTTTGCCGGTGAGGAAAACCGTGGCACACTTCAGTTTCTTCTTTCAAAACCAATAAGTACGCTTGAGATTGTATCTGCAAAATACTTAGTAAATGTTGCAGAAATTATATTGATAGCATTGGTGTCCACTTTTATACTTTACCCTGTATCATTGATAATGGGTGAAAGCTTTAACGCCTCGCTTTTCGCACTCGGTCTTATTCAAGCGATTCCCGGGTATATTATGCTTTTTTCAATAGCTTTCTTTATATCGACCCTTTTCAAAGATTCCATAAAAGCGTTGGCAGCTTCAGCTATCGGGTTTGCTATACTTTCCGTTCCTTCGTTTCTCCCTGACTTTAGGCATCTAAGCGTTTTCAGGATTCTTCAGGGATTCAATTTGCTTGAAAATGAGGGCGTCATGTGGTCGGTGGCAGCGATATTTTTGATTATTTCAGCTGGATTTTTCATCCTGACGTATATTATGGCTACTAAAAAGGAAGCTTGACAAGAGGAATTCTTGAAATTCAACAGCATGATGAGGCGAGGGAATGAAGCGGAAGGAAAATCCCTGAACCAGTAACTATATCATTAGAGAGCATAGGTCACGAGGACAATGAAATTGTAACACTTGTAGATATCGATTTTACGACTTATCGCAGAGCAAATGAAAAGCGTACCGTTCGTAAAAATGTATCTTTACCGGGATGGTTAAATGAAGTGGCGGAAAAGGAAGGCGTTAACTTCTCTCAGGTGCTGCAAGAAGCATTGAGAGATAGGCTTCATGTTTAAATGTTGGGGGAAAGGAATCGGAAAAGCTATCTTCAAATTCTTTCAACACAAAATCAGTCAATTGGTTTTGCAGGTCGATAATGGAGTGTATAGCTTTGCAGAACACATTGCCATCGTTGAAGATGAAAATCCCATTGGAATATCCGACGTGTAGATACATGAATGAGAAAAGGGACAGCTGATCAACCGTAAAGGCTGCGAATTCAGCGAAGCGAAAGCTCCCTATAGACACTTTTCACGGATTTTTCATAAGTTTCTCACAGTTTTCTCACAAATTTGCCGTATCATTGGCTGTAAGAATTCAGGTAGGATTTCGGAAGCTAGAATAAGGAGAGATTTGTTTGAAAAAATTTATTGCTTTAACACTGGTACTTATGATGATTTTTACGCTGTCAGCTTGCAGCAACGGTGAATCCAGACAACCCGACACAGAACCTTCCGCTAATTCAGAACCCATTGAACCAGAGGAGACGGATGAGTCTGTTCCGAAAACGGATGATACGGGTGAAACTGCGGTTCCTTCGAGCGACGATGGTTCAAACATACTGATTGCCTATTTCACCAATCCTGAACCTGGCGGTGTTGATGCTATGTCACAGGCAAGCCGCGTTGTAGTAGGCGGTGAGGTTTCAGGAAACACACAGTTTATAGCGCAAATCATCCAGCGAGAAACAGGAGGGAGTATGTTCGCAATCGAGACTATTCAAGAATATCCCGCCCGCCCCGACCTTACGGACATGGCTGAAAATGAAAGAAATCAAAACGCAAGACCGGAATTATCAGCTCGAATAGAAAATTTCCAGGATTATGACGTAATTTTTCTGGGTTATCCAAACTGGTGGGCTGATATGCCAATGCCGCTTTACACTTTTCTTGAACAGTATGATTTTTCTGGTAAAACAATTATACCATTTACCCCACATGCCGGCAGCGGTTTTTCTGATACCATCCAAACTATTGCATATTTACAGCCAAATGCCACAGTTATTCCAGACGGATTAGCTGTTTCCAGAGGGAGTGTCCCGAATTCCGAGGATGACGTGCTCGCATGGGTGAGAGGCTTAGATGTCGCGACACAATAAACTTGAGATTAAAATCACATATTAAGCATTTAATAGATCTATGCATGGAGTTCGCTTTACTACTCCTTATGGCGTACAATCTTATAGGCGAAGAAGCTCATGAATGGATCGGTGCGACCATGTTTGTGCTAGTTATCGTCCATAACATTTTGAATATTAACTGGTATCGGAATCTTTTCAAAGGCAGATATACCGCCTTTCGTGTTTTTCGGTTGATACTTGACTTGTCCGTTGTTCTTTCCATGATTGGGCTAATGGTAAGCGGAATTATGATGTCGCGTTATGTATTTTCATTTCTATCCATTGATAGAGGTATGACTTTTGCAACAGCACTGCATATGATCTCCGCTTATTGGGGCTTTGTCCTGATGTCATTTCATGTAGGTCTTCACACCAATATGATGATTGCCACAATGCGAAAGGCCGCAGGTATTACGAATCAATCAAAAGTTCGCACTACTGCGCTGCGCATAATTGCAGCCTTGCTTTGCGTTTGCGGAGTTTATGCCTTTATCCGACGACAAATCGGCTCTTATATGTTTATGCGTACTATGTACGTGTTTTTTGATTTTAATGAACCTCTAGCCTGCTTTTTTTTAGACTACATTGCGATTATGGGTATGTTCGGCTGTGTCGGACACTATATCTCCGCCACGCTGAGAAAAATGCCGGCAAAAAAAGCTGCAAAGGAAAAAGGCAGAAATAGTGAAAACAAGCAAAGTTAAACCATGATATAATTGAAATGCTCATTTATCATTCAAAGAAGGGATGTTATTATGCTGAAACTGTTGATTGTTGATGATGATAGACATCTTCGAAAATTGGTATTAACATACGCTGAGTTGGAAGGGTTTGTATGCGTAGAAGCCGAAGATGGTTGCGAAGCGATAGAAAAAGTAAGCAAAGGAAACTTCGACATCATCGTTTTGGACGTGATGATGCCCGGTATTGACGGGTTTGAAACTTTGGCAGAAATACGCAAGGAAAATCAGGTTCCGGTTATCATGCTGACCTCCCGTACTGAGGAATACGACAGACTGATGGGATTTAAGCTTGGAGCAGACGATTATGTTCCGAAGCCTTTCAGTCCAAAGGAGCTAATGGCACGCATGAGCGCGATACTCAAACGCACAGGTAATAAGCCTGGCAGTAAGTTAAATTTTGGCGAATTATGCATTTTTCCCGGTTCAAGAGTGGTAACGGCGGGTAAAAGATCTCTGAACCTGCCGCCTAAAGAATTTGACTTGCTTTTATTCCTGGCACAGAATGAACGCCTCGCTCTCAGCCGTGATCAGCTTATTAACAAAGTTTGGGGATATGATTATTATGGTGACACTCGAACGGTTGATACGCATGTCAAGTCATTACGTGAACATTTAGGCCATTATCGTAAAATGATTAAAACCGTGTGGGGGGTTGGCTATAAATTTGAATATAACCATGAATAGTATAAAGCGCATTTTTTGCTCAAAAATTCTAGTGCGCCTGTGGTTGATTATGATGTTTTTAGTGGTGTTTGGTATGGTTTTTATGTGGGTGGTTCAGATTTTTTTGTTTGAGCAGAATTACGTAGATGCGACGGTTGCCGAAGTGCGCAATCGTCTTCAGCCCATAATGGGGGAAATCATAAATCAAGATTTAGCCGGAAACGAACAGATGCTTCTATTGATGAGCAAGGCTATAGATGGAAAGTTGGCATTATTCGGAAGCGAAGGAACAATTTTCGCTGTTTACAATGCGGGTCAAAAATTGCATGATGTTAAAACACTGGAGTCCATGAAGTCAATTGTGCTGCGTGTAATGAGAAGCGAAGAATATGAGAAGACTCTGGCTGGTGATTTATATGAAAGAGTTTTACATAATGATGCCGGATCGATGTCTCTTGAAATCTGCATTCCGGTAACTTACAACAATCAAAAGGCTTCGGTTCTCATGATTTATTCTTTGGGACAACTGGATACCGTTTTGAATATAAACCGAAGTCAGTTGAAGAGATTGAGCATTATTCTTACAATTTTCGCTGCATTATTAGCGGCATTTCTATCTCGTCGTTTTGTAAAACCGATTCGCATAATAAATGATACCGTAAACAGCCTTGCAAAAGGGGATTTAGAAGCCACTCCCAACCTGTCGCTTGATGACGAACTCGGTCAGCTATCGGATTCGGTAGCTGAATTAGGACAGGTACTTAGACGCTTAGATGTCCTGCGTAAAGAGGTTATCGCCAATGTATCCCATGAGTTGCGCGCACCGTTATCATTGATAAAGGGTTATGCGGAGATGGTTCGAGATATTAACTGGAAAGAAGATAATAAGCGCAATGACAATCTGAATTTGATTATTAGGGAAGCTGACCGTATGGGCGAAATGGTCAGTGACATCATGGACTATTCTCAGTTTCAAGCGGGATTCATTCAATTAAAAAAAGACTGGTATAACCTTTGCGAAATTGTGGAATCAGAGATTGATCGCAGTTGTCAGAGTGCTTCAGAACACGGGATTACGATTTTACTCGACAGTGAAAAAGATGATATTCAGGTTGAAGTTGATGCGTTAAAGATCAGTCAGGTGATACGAAATCTTTTAAATAACGCTGTGAACCATACTGCGGATTATGAAACGGTATCTGTGGCAATAAAGGAAAATAATAATGTGATCAAGGTAAGCGTTATAAATCCGGGCGGACCTATCCCCGAAGAGGAACGTGAAATCATTTGGGAGAGATACCAGCGCAGCCAACATTCCGGCGGACGTAAAAAAGGGACAGGCATCGGTTTGTCTATCGTCAGCACTTTCTTGAAAGCACATGATATGTCTTTTGGTGTGGATTGCGCAAATGGGTTCACAACGTTTTGGTTTGAATACTCAATGGCCAAAACAGCGAGATCGTCTTGATCGTCCTTGAAGATAATGGGGGAGGTGCCGGTGAATTAAAGGGCTGTTGTTTATTGAACAACAGCTCTTATAATTACTACTTCTTCTATTGGAATATCACGGGGACCGGTTTGCACAGAGTTTATCTTTTCGACTACGTCTATGCCGGAGACTACTTTGCCAAACACAGTATGACCGCGGTTTAACCAGTCGTTATTGCCTGCATTTAGGAAAAACTGACTTCCGTTCGTGTTAGGGCCTGCGTTGGCCATAGAAATCGTACCTTTTACATTGAAATTCTCACTATGGATCTCACACGCGTGTGACACTAACCCCGTCCCCCTGTCACAATTTCTGCGATACTTCGGACACCATACCACATGGTACTTACATGAATACACAACGTTGTTGTTCGACTTGAATTTAGTCTTCATATTTATATTATATCACCATTATATGTATAATACAAATGAAAGAATTAAACCTATCGAAAAACATCAAGTTTTCCAATAGGTTGTGCCTTACATCCCCATAGCCGAAGCAAGGGGTTTTACGGCACTTTTCAGTAAGCGGAGATGGAGCGAAAGCTTTAGAAGAACTTAACAACCTTCCGGTATTTATCATGGAAGAGAGGAATTCTTGAAATTTAACATCGTCAGTCGTGCGCAAATAAGCTTGAATTACTCGGGAATATAGACTGAGCGGACGTTGATGTTCCCTTCTTTACGTGAAAAATATTGTGATATGCGCAATAAGTGCGTATAATATGTATAGGCAGTAAATAACAACTGCATGATGAGGTGAGGGAATGAAGCGGAAATATTTAGTAAAAAATGAACTGCTTGCAAAGTCAATAATAAAGCGACAGGGGCTAAAATAAAGCTTTTTGTTATTTATACGGAGGTGCTTTATCAAAATGAAAAAAGTATACCCAATTGTGTTAACTCCTGCTGAGCATGGATATGTGATATATGTACCTGACTTACAAATAAATACAGAGGGGGATGATATAGTGGATGCAATTAATATGGCTCGTGATGCAATTGGTTTGTGGGGAATAACAGAAGAAGACTGCGGAAGGAAAATCCCTGAACCAGTAACTATATCATTAGAGAGCATAGGTCACGAGGACAATGAAATTGTAACACTTGTAGATATAGATTTTACGGCTTATCGCAGAGCAAATGATATTTTTAAAACAGATGAGGAGCTTCAGCTCAATTGGTTTACCGACGCCAGAAAACTACTTTGAACTGTCCGGTTCCTTCTTTTTGGTTTATTAAATCGACATTTATTCCGGCGCTCGCACAGCTATCTATTATTCTTGGTATACCTGACCCTAATTCCCTGTATGGTATTTCCGGCATCATTTTGATGTGGGATAAAATTACAGGATTTCTGGCAACCCTTACGCCTGCTTTAATGGATTCAATGTCAAGCGTGTTTGGTAAAGCACCGGGACTTATTATTTCTACCCTATTATCGAAAACAAATATCCGGATGTTACTTGATATAAAGTAATTTCTGTGAATTATAGCGTTTACAAGCGCTTCCTGTATGGCTATTTCAGGGATCTCCAATATACCAAGACTATTAAAGTTCTGACCGTTTTGAAGTTTTTTAAGCTGCCGTTTAATGAACGCTAAGGCATCCTCGTATAATCTTACAATATTGCCGCGTATGTCTTCGCTTTCACGATACTCCACTCCTGAGACATCGTTCCCATACCAGGAAACAGCGGCGATATAAAACTGACTTATCCTGAAATACGATTTTCGTCCAAAAAGCACAATGCCGGCTATGGTGCAAAAATCTCCCGACATCAACTTCATGTTGTGCAGGATTTTTTCCGGCTGCAAGTTGATTTTGTCAAGCTTTCCGCCTATTTTATTCTCAAGGAATTCCTCCGCCAAGTCCATATCTAAATCTTTAATTGATGATCCTTCAACAATTTGTTCATCAGCAAAAAGAAAAGCGGATTCCTGAAGGAGTCTTCTTATTTCTTCGCGTTTGGCCTTTCTTTTATCTGCACCGACTTTCACCCAGATATCGATGCCGTTTGATGTATAAAATTTATACTGCCCCAATGGAACGTTTATGACAATAACAGTTTTGTTTTCATAATTGATATTTTCAGTTGTAACAGAAATAGGCGGATCTATTTTTTGAGAGCAGACATTTGAAATCATCTGATTTAAACGCATTACTTCATCCCTTGCAAGCCCTTTCACATCTCCGTTGTCGCTAACGCCAACGATAATTCTTCCGCCTAGCGAATTAGCAAAAGCGCCTATTTCGGCAGCCATAGAGTCTGGGCTGCTGAATGTCTCCTTAAATTGGGTTTTAGAATCTTCGCCAAGCTGCAATAAATTTGTTAATTCTTCAATATTCATTAATCTTGACCTCGATATTGAGATTTACAATTTTTATACATATAGGAATGCGCTTTATGCCAGTAAATTTAGGGCTGTTGTTTATTGAACAACAGCTCTTATAATTACTACTTCTTCTATCGGAATATCACGGGGACCGGTTTGCACAGAGTTTATCTTTTCGACTACGTCCATGCCGGCGACAACGCGACCAAACACAGTATGACCGCGGTTTAACCAGTCATTATTGCCTGCGTTTAGGAAAAACTGGCTTCCGTTCGTGTTAGGGCCTGCGTTGGCCATAGAAATCGTACCTTTTACATTGAAATTCTCACTATGGATCTCACAGTTGAATTTGTATCCCGGATCGCCCATCCCCCAAAGATTTTTTAAGGCGACATCCTTTGAATTAGGGCATCCGCCCTGGTTCATAAAACCTTTAATAACCCTGTGAAATCTGGTGCCGTCATAGAACCCGTCCTGAGCTAAAGAAACGAAATTATTCACCGTATTCGGCGCCTTATCGCTAAAGAGCTCGATTTCAATGTTTCCGTGATTTGTTTCAAGAATAACCTTAGGTCCGCTTGAATTGTTCATTAAAATAATTCCTCCAACCAATACAATTATTAGTAACAACGCAGCTATGCCATAAACAGGTTTGAATTTTACTTTGGACATCTTGACTCCTCCTTATTTGCTTATCTTCCTGCAAAGTTTTTCCCAATCGCAATCTCTGCAGAAAACGGCTAATCCGGAATCCGGAATTGCCATTGTCAACTCTTTCATCTGATCCCATTTGACACTTTGGCAAGGTTCAACACCAAGCAGTCCAAGCGCCATTTCGTCAAGAAGTTTTATAGTATTCTCTGAATCAGGCTTATGAGCGCACCGGCTATCGTCAATATGAGGACATGCGACGCAAACATCGTCTGTGCCTTCCACAACGGCTATTGGAGTGCCGGATGAGGCTTTCTGTACCACCCTATTGAGATTTTCGACAAACTGGGGACTATAGCCTTCACCCTGAAAGAATTGAAGGCATATAAGATGATGTCCTCTAAGCCTAATCATAGTATCTTTGATCCTCTTCCTGATCTGTTACATTTCTGCGCCAGTACATGCAATTATACACAAGATAAGCGCAAGTCGCAAGCGCTTAAGATATCGATTTCGATCATATGATATCTATTTTCATTGTGCAAAAGAAGGGCACAAGATCGATTCCATAAAGAATAATGACAAAGTATCTTTCTGCGTAATCGATAAAGACGAGGTTGTTCCGGAAGCTTTTAATACTAACGGAGATCATCAGAACTCCAGCTTTTAAAATTATACACAACACTATTTGATAATTTAAATATTGTTGTGTATAATAACACTGAGGAGATGATTTAAAGATGACATTAAACTTGCTTATCGCAGAGAGTCAAAAGAATTTACTGCTTCAAAGAGAACTGAAAACCAACATTAGCTCGCTACCGAAAGGGACTATAAAAGCGAGGAAGGTAAAGGATAAAACTTATTATTACTTCGCCTACAGGGAAAATAGAAAGGTTGTAAATAAATATATCGGGAATGACTCAATTGAAGCAGAAAAGCTTTCGCAGCTTGTCGAGAAACGGAAAGCGTATGAAAAACAACTAAAGGATTTGCAAAAGGATTGGGAAATATATAATAGGGTAGGAATTGAAGAAAGCAGTAGTGACCTTAAGGCGGTGATTACGGAAAGCGCAAGGGGTAACGATTTCAGCTTGTCACTCAGGGGATTTTTAGACGTGTTTTATTCCTGTAAAGATGATAAGGAAAGTATGTTTGATTTGATTAAACGGGAGCCGAAGTATTACAAGAGTGTTCCGGACTACCAATATGCCATGTGTGCAGCTACTGCGAATAAACTGGCAAACGACTATGACTTAGTGGTTCCGTCATGGGTATGGAAGAACAGGTATTACATGAAAGAAATGTATTTTGGCAGCATCCGAAAAGGTAGGCTTAGGATGTATAATATGCTGTATTCGCCGGCGGAATTCAAACATCGGGGGTTGTTTGTGGACGAAAATATATTAACGCGTGTGTAAGGAAGAACTAAAATGAAGCAATTTTATCTGAGCAAGGATGACATACTGGAGAACTTTGAGCTTGTAAACGAAGAGTTGAAATTGATAGATATGCATGGAGAAATCCTTATCGCCGGAGGCGCTTCTATGTGCCTGGCGTTCTCTGCGAGATTGGCAACCAAAGATATTGATGCAATATATGAACCGAAGGCAGTTATCACTAATATTTCGGCTAAAATCGCGTTACAGAAGGGAATGTCGGAATCGTGGCTTAATGATAGCGTAAAAGGCTTTATGAATGAACAAGCTTACGAAAAGAGATTGTTTCTTGAAAGTTACTCCAATCTTAAGATTTACTCGGTAATGCCGGAATATTTGTTGGCGATGAAGCTGATGGCATCAAGGATGGAATCCGAAACAGACAAAAAGGATATTGTCTTTCTTATGAAGCTTCTGGGAATAGACACAATAGATAAAGCTAATCAGATAATTGAGTCGGTTTTCAAACCTGAACATATTCTGCCCAAAACCAGATACGTCATCGAAGAGTGTCTGCAAGAAATCTTGGAGGAGTAGGGAATCAATCTAATGGCTGATATCTGCGATTTCCCCGTCTTTTAGTTAAGAGCTTTTATAGTATAGAAATAAAGCCTGATTTTTCAGCATTATTTGGACTTAAAAAAAAGATCGAAAAAAATCAAAAAAACTTGTTGACATGGATAGGTGATGCTGCTAGAATAGGAAAAGTCGCCGCCGGGAGGCAAGAGGCAAAAGGGGCGGCAGTGGACCTTGGAAAGTGGATAGAGTTGAAGAATTAAACATTTTTTTGAGAACGATCGGCGAACGTAACAAATATAGCCAAGTCAAACATTGACATAAATTTTTATTGAGAGTTTGATCCTGGC